>ENA-UAKZ01000720-UAKZ01000720.1-human-gut-metagenome-genome-assembly--contig:-NODE-720-length-11534-cov-4.721491_pt1 | contig 11534 bp, 14 predicted proteins | sample MGYA00243693_ERZ654454 | MGnify/ENA primary metagenome ERZ654454 (study PRJEB26926, sample SAMN06164508) | human gut metagenome | biome: ENVO:00009003; feature: ENVO:2100002; material: ENVO:00002003... | reverse complement strand
TCTACACCCTAGAGTTCGTCGGCAGCGTCAGATGTGTATAAGAGACAGGTGTAAGTTGCTCCTTTTGTTTTTCTTCCATTATCTACCTCCCGCTATTTTCTTTACTTCCTTAACCCAGGCTTTTCCGTGAATACGCTTTGCCTTTTCAAAGAAATGGGCACCTGTTCCCGGTGTATAATATCTTAATGCCCTGTTGCTCGGAACCTTAGGCACGTCTTTTCTGCTACGGAATCCAACACCTTCGATATAAAAAGCAGCCACACCGGTAACTGAATCTACATATACCGTCCCTTCATGCTGGTAGTGTGCATATGGTGTACACCACTTCACTTCTCCAGAGCCAATAACTGTATTGTTTTTAGCACTCAACCGAAGTACTCCGCTACGATAAGGAACATATTTATTAGTATCCTCAATTACAGCCTGGTCTAAATATTTCTGTGCCCTAACAAGATTCTGCTGAATCCGCCTGCCGCTTATCTTAATCTTAATACTGCCGTTATTATAGTTATAATCCACATTACCCATTACTTACCACCTACCTCAAAGTGCGGAATCGTCTTAAATACATCCACCGTGGTGATGTTATACACATCATCATAACCGCCCTTCATATATTCAAAGAATCCATCCGGATAATCATCATCATTAACTGGAGAGTCTTCATATTTCCCTGCCATAAAAAAGTCATCCGGCTTTAAGGTGAAACACCCTTGCTTATTCTCCAATGCCTTATATTCCTTTGGCTTCTTATAACCCTTCCGGATATCTGCATTGATTTTGATATGGAGGTTCGCTGTATCTGCCGTTTCATTCCCGGACTTTGATACATTAATCCCTTTTGCAATCTGCAGCTCAACACTCTCAAGCACTGTAGGATACCACACGGATATTCCCTTTTTCTTGTCTTTATGGTAATTAAATATTGTCACTGTATCAGCAAACATACTCACACCCCCGCATACAAGAGGCAGATACCATTTGCATCTGTCAAATCATTTAGGTACTCCGTCAGTGTTACCCGGTAAAAAGCGGTTCTGCTTCGTTCATCTTTGATTACACTGGCATATACTGTTTCGGTTGCATATGTGATACTCTCACTGCCGGCAGACACAGACTTCACTGCAGTTGCATGACCTTCCTCATTCAATGCACTGGCTTTCAGATATTTATCTGTTTCCATCATTTTCTCTGCAAGGTCACACATACACAATTTAATCTGCTTGTCGGTATATTCATCCTCTGGATAAGCAGACAACAGACGTCTAAATGTAAATACATCTATCTGCCTGCTTGCTCTGTCTGCCCACTTCGGGAAGTCAGATTCGGCTATGGTATCGCCAAAATATTCATTTTTGTAAAATTCATAATCTGCATATGCCATAGCCGGTCACCTTAACCTCTCGTGATAATACGTGCAATAGGGATTGCTTTGTGAGGGAAACACTCCGGTGAGCCGCTCTCATTACTGTTCGCAAGCTCCCAGTTCTTTCCATCTGCCAGCTGTTCATCCGTTGGTGAAATGAAACTAGGCTTCTTAAATGAAATGCCGTAAGGAGAAAATACCTTTCTCTGGCGGCTCCACAATGTAGTCTCACCACCATTTTTCTGGTCATTTTCACTCATAGAGTAAGGCTTCTTTACACCACAATTGGTATACTCGATAGCACCAGCACCGAATACATAGGTGGTATACTTCACATATCCCTCCTGTGCAGCAACATAACCTTCTGCACCAGGTGTACCAGATTCCTCTACTGCATCCACAACCTTCACCGGCATATTGTCATCAATCAAAACAATACGGCCATTGATGGTACCTAATGTCACATCACGCTGGATTCCCTCTGAATCCGTATACTTCGCATATGCCAAAATCTTCAAATTCTCAAGGTTCGTAGAAACTTGGGAATGCATAATCGCAATGCTGAACTTCGCCTTATTATCTCCTAATGCTTTCTGGATAGCTGTATTTAAGGTTGTTTCCCCGAACTTGTTATCCATCTCATTCTCAGAGATATCATATGTGTGGGCATTTACAAACTCAAGATTCTTTACACCGGTCATGGCAAAAACACCCTTCATGGTTGCAAGAATCGTATTCTGGTCTACATCATCCCAGAACTCAGCAACTTCCTGTGTGGCTGGTAAGAAATCCTCACCGGTTACATCCGTAGAGAAGTCCTTCTCCGTCCAACCCTGTGAACGTCCAACAACAATACGGCCATGTGTATAGGTCTTACGGCTTTCTGTGCCGATATCGGTCTTGCCGTCATAATTAGATGGTGTACCTGTGATACGTGCCTTAATCGGCACCACAATATAGTTACCGCCTGCCTGGTCCGGCAGCATGGTAGCATACTCCGGCTTTTCTACAAGCGCACCAGACTTTAACAGTTCGTTACGGTTAAGGTTTTCACCCTGGTCTACATATGCACCGAAAACCTCACCGTTAAAATTCTTCGCATCAAATAATGCCATTCTTATTCACCCTTTCCTAAATACTGTGAGATATCCATATCAGGATTCTCTGTTTTCATCCTCATCAGCTCTGACATTGTAATCTTGCTGCCAGGCTTCTTACTATTCAGAGGCTTTGTAAATGTAGCCTTATGGCTTTCCAAGCTTTCCTGCTCCTCGTCTACAAATGCTGATGCATCCTTTGCCTTAATGGTCTCAATCATATCATTTAAGCCGATAATCTTACCGTCAACCATCTTAAGTCCTGCATCCTTGATTTCTGCAATAACCGCATTCTTGGCATATTCTGAGGAAAACTTGTATCCCTCAATCTCGGTTGCAAGTGTATCAGAGAAGTCTCTCTCATACAGTTCCTGCTTGTACTTCTCCTCTGCTTCCTTGAGCTTTGTCTTGTAATCCTCGATTGTAGCTTTCATACCATCCGCATCTACTCCCTCAAAACTTTTGAGTGTTTCGTTTGCTGTGTCAAGCTGCTCTTTGAGGTTGTCACGCTCTGCCTCAAGCTTCCCAACCTTCTTATCATGCTCGCTGATTGTTTTGTAGTTCTCAGCTACAGCCTTTGTAATGGCTTTCAGCTGGTCTTCGGATGCCTCCACTCCGTTAGCCTTTAAAATCTCTGTAATATTCAACATGTTCCAATTCTCCTTTATCGTATTTTTTTGTTGCCCGTCAGCAACTAAGAATTTTGCACGTAAACCTGTGCCTGGTAATGCACCGGTGGGGAATTGAACCCCACACTGTCAGCAATCAGTTCCATCATCAGTGCGCCAAATCTTTACAGGAGGTAATAAAATGAAACCCAAACAAAAAAAGTGAGGGTAAAAAAAGAGCCAAACGCATAGCTTTCGCTGTTCTACGTTTGGCTCTAAGGCTCTATTTTATCATTCCAATCGTTATTAAACTCTCTTTTTTACACCACTTACACCAGGCAAGATGATTAACTAATACCGTATCATCACGGTACTTTAGCAACTTCGGCTGGTGGCAGTTGGGACATTCTAACCAGTGTTCTTCCACTGGAGGTTTTTTCCAGATATTCAATATATCACCACCTCGTTTTTAATGATATCACATGTAATCCGATATTGCAAGAACTATTGTTCGCTTTAATCGAGTGTAATGGAGTAATCACATTTATCGCAATGGAATACCCTTGTAGTTTTACAGTCACCAACAGGTATGACATGTCCTTTATCGCATTTTGGACATGTTACTACTTGTCCAGTTCGTAAGTTTTTTAACATTTTTAAACCTCTAGGCATTTCCATATAATCACTTCCTTTTCCATATACCTGCATATTCAGGATACAGCTCCTTAACTGATTTAATTATACTTCTTATCTCTTCATAGGTCAATTTATTTGTCCGTTTTCTATGCATGTGTTCATGCATTATACAAATCACCTCGGATTTTAAATCTCCACCAATATTAAGTCTCTTATGTGTTATTTCATGTATTATTATTTCAGTAGTTCTTTTTATAGTCTTCGCCTTTGTACAGTCAATGTATATATCTTTATATAAAGGGTCGTAATATCCAAGCATCTCGCTATCGAAATCCGTTTTATAACACATCTTTATACTAGTAGGATTATCCTCCAAGTATTTAATAACTTCTCTTCCAACATCAGATTTATTTAATTCTTTTTCAATACTTCTGTGGCTTATTACATCCTTCTGTCCGTTATTGTAGTCTTCTAAATTTTCTGTAAATTTCGACTTTAGTATACTATCTGAATTTTGGACTGCTTCATATCTCTTCGCCCCTCTGGTAGCTTGGTAACTCTGCTCTCTCTTCCAGCTTCCCACTTTCAGCCGTTCTGCTTCTGTCGGAACATTATTCTTCTCACAGAATTCCCTGTATTCTTTGTTCTTCCTCTGTAATTTAGCTGCCAGCTTGTCATACTTTAGCTGAAATTCAAACTTAGCCCCCTCATCCTTACAGTTATCAATAGCTGTCTGATATGCTAGCAGTCCATGCTTAGTATTGCGGATATCTCTTTCAAAAGCTCTTTGTTTCTGTGAGATATCATATGCACGTTTACTTTCCTTTTCATCTGTAACGATATCCTTATACTTATCTGGATTATCCACACCCGGAATAAACGGATAGAAAGAGTGCCGGCAGTTATATCCGCACAATCCCAATGGATTAGATGGAAAGCCTGTTTCCTCTTCAAGATTTGGTATGTAATCCCCTTTAAACTTCAAGCCAAGCCCTTTAAACACCTTCTTTGCAGAATTTAGAAAGCCGGTGCCCTCATCTATATAAGAACCGGTACCATGTATTTTATACACTCCACCCTGCCAGCCCATATGATTTGCAACCTTATCGGTTTCATTATATCTGGCTCCAATATGGGCAGACACTATTACATAATCTGTTCCTAACTTCTCGCAGTTGTGCAATGATAATTTAGCGGTAGCCTGGTTCAAACCGGTCATAACAGCTCTTCTGACAGCTGTTTCTATCTTGTCAACATGCCCACTAGGATAAACCACTTCACAGACTCCATCATCTGCCAAGGTGTCAATTGCTTCGTTTATTGCTTGTGTGTATGACTTTGCTCCAGATGTAACATCAAAATGTGTCTTGTCTAATACATCTATCATTAATTTATTATGCCGGTCTAATGTTGTTTGGGTATAATTCTGCAACTCTCCATTTGTATGTTCGTACCCGGATTGAAGAATCTGCGTTGCTCTCTTGTCTTTGGTAATATCATATGGCTTTTCCCCAGTAGGAGCATAATCATTTTCGATAGCAATTAATCCGGCATCTATGAATAGCTTCTTGATTTCCTGCTCGGATTTCTTTGTAATCTCAGCTAACTTCTTAGCCATTTCCTCGTAATGCACACCGGATTGATTTAACATCCATGCTCTGTACCGGGCGGTGCCTGGCAGACCATCATAATTATATAATTCTGCTGCCATAATGCGTTCTGCCATGTCTTTGATTGCCCAACTGTTCAATTCATCATATGCATTTACTACGCTGTCCGATATGGACCATAGGTATTCTGGTGACAACATTACTCTTCTCCTTCAAACAAACCCTCTGACTGGTTTTCTTCCTTTGCAAGCCGACACACTTCTTTTGCCTCTTCTTCTGACATCCCTTCAAATTTTACAAGATACATCCAAAAAGGAACCTTGCCCTGTGTGGCATACTGATACCAGCGGTTTCTATCTTCGTCATAATTGTATGTAAGGTCTCCAAAACCATAGGATGTTTCGTAGGTTCCTACTGGTGCCAGATTATAAAGGTCTGCATATACATTAAGGGCATATATCAGCTGGTCAATTGTGTCTTTCAACGCATCTCGCATATCCTTGATTGTCTCAATCGTATCCCGGTCGTCTGATTCTACCTGTGTAGCTGTAATCTGTCCGGTCTTTCTGTCCAATACAAACGCTCCCTGGGAGAATCCACATTTTGTACTTATCATAGACAGAATACTATTAATATCCGTAATACGCTGCTCCGTCAGAAGCGTTGCAACATGTTCGTGCACGGTTTCTTTTGTAACATCATCACTCAAATCCACCGGTTTCAAAAATCTTGGCAAATTGATTTTTTTCTGTTCAGCGTATTGCACGGCAGTAGGTCCAACAAATGTCATATGCTTGCTGTCCTCCACCTCACCGCTCTTGCGGCTCCATGCGATATCCAAATCACGCAGCTCTTTAACAGCATTAGAAAATACCGACACGCCAAGAGGACTGGCATAATCAATTGTATTGTTGTATGGCATCTTATAATATGCAAACAAAGGCTTATCCACATTCTGAATGGACACTTCCTCTTCCATGTTCGTCCATATATCCACTTTATCTAATAAAATCTCTTTTCCAAGAGTATCTTTCCTATCTGATTTAAAGGCTTTGTTGGTAATCCTGTACACATCCTCTTCAAACCGGTGATACTCCAGCCTTGTATAATATTTATCTCCACTCTGATAATAATCAAAGAATATTGCACCTCTGATATCACCATTGGAATTCGTTTCTGTTACAAGGAAATCACCAGCCTGTATATAATCAATGCAAGCTGTTCCATCATTCCCGTTCGGTTTAAACATAATACCGCCGAGAGCACATGCATCCTCTACCTTTTCCCGTAACACATTTTTAAATGCATCCATTACACTCTGTAAGTACTCTGCTCTGGCAGAACCCTCTACATTAAGGTCAATATCTAAGCATATCTTTTTAGCTGTATCCGCTGTTACAAACTTAGCAAAATTTATAGTGTCAACATCATCATCCTTTGATACCCAGAATGGTCTGCCGCCTACAATGTTGTACCATGAGGCTGTCGCCCTCTCCATCTCGGCAGATAAAATAATATCTGTACCGAATACCCTTTTTGCATCTTCTTTCTTAAACACTCTGCTTATCACTCCTCTTAACCAGCTTATAAATCCCATCACATCACTCCTATAAAATGTCTAATTCTTGGAACACCTTAAATACTTTAGGAGACTGGATAGCAAACCAATCGACCATTTCTTCATTCTTTGCCCATGCAGTTACATTATTTGAATCATCAGACAGACCGCTTTCGTTGAAAAAGGCATGTATAATCTCATGCCGCAATACCTTTTTTTCAAATGTCCTCTTTGCCTGCTCCGACATATCAAAATATTTGTCCTCTGACACATCACCAAACACAATCAGCTTTTCTTCCTCATCACAATATCCGGCAAAATGATTCTTTTCTAATGTTTCATCCTCTGATACCTTATGTCTCTCAATTTTGTATTCTGTTCCTAAAATACTTACACTGTTTTTCATGTCAGTCCTCCTTAATATTTCCATCTCAACCACTTTCTAAGGAATGTATAGCAAAAATATCTGATATCATCCATTGCATGGTCATTTTCTTTGATTACCTTATCTTCTCCGCTCTCTTCATCCCAGGAGTATAATCCAAATTCTTCTATGGTGTTCTTGCAGCTGTCATGAAAGAATATTCTCCCAGAGTTCAAAAATGTGGTTACAACCCTTATACCGTCCAGTACATCATTCTGTGCACCTTTTACTATGTATTTCCCGTGCTTTTTGATAACCTCTATAAATGAAGCTGCAGACGGGTCAACAATGATACATTCTATTTTCCTGTCTCCTATCATTTCATCCATCATCTGGTAATACGCTTCATCATCTTTTCGCTCTCCCTTTTCACGTCCATTGTAGTATATCTCCTGTTCCCGGATGGCTCTCTTTCCATCAAAGCCCCACAACCCGCACGAAAATGGATTTACCGTACCATAATCGACTGATACAATATGCATTGGACTGTATGGGCATTCTTCGTGTATGACATGCTTATCCTCATCAAACATGACATATACCAGCCCATCCGCAACACACCACAGACCTAATATAAACCGCTTAAAGAATACCCCGACATACATTGACCGGTATCTTTTCTTAATATCCTCATCCAGTGAGAGGTTATCATCCATTGTAAAATGCAGATATACTAGGTCTTTCAATTCAACTTCATTTTTTCTGCACTCTTCTACATGCTCCTCTGACATATTGCAAAGGCATTTATCTATCCAGTTTACCTTAAACCAGTGTCTGGGGTTGTCTGGATTACAGTTAAACCAAAATTTTGAACCTGTTACAGAGCAGCGTCCCGTTGCCTGATTGACGAAAGACTCCGGCATAAGTGCCACCTCATCAAAAAACATGCCGGCTAATGTGATACCCTGTATTAAATCCTGTGAGCTCTCATCCTTTCCACCAAATATGTAAAAGTAATTGACTACATTACCTTTGGAGACTATTAATAAATTATCTGACCTATGGTATACTGTCTTATACTTTCTTGAACGCAACATAAGCCTTAACCAGAATAATACATTTCGCCGAAATGAACCGATTGTCTTGCCCGCCATTCCAAAATTCTGCATGTTAAAGGTTGACATTGCCCATATTACATAAGACAAGGACATACAGAGCGTTTTACCCGAACGGATTGCACCGTCTGCTATGATTCCATCCTTATCCTTTACCGGGCTGGCATCACACCACCAGGTAAGAACCTGTTTCTGCTTCCGTGAAAATGGCTTGAAATCAAAGCCTTTCTGCTCTATTCTCTTTTTCATTGCAATTCCATTCTTTGTAATGCGTTCGCTTATCTTCTTGCGCCTTTCTTCCAGTTCTGCCCAGCTATTCACCTGACCACACATCCTTTGCAGCGGCATTTAGAGCCTCGAGGAAATTATCCTCTGCGATTTCTTCCACATCCTCATCCGCTTTGGTCTGCATTTCCAATTTAAGCAGTTCCAGTTCCAGCTTCTGGCGGTCAAATTCTTCTTTGTGTCTATCCATAGGATTCATGAGGAAATACTTTGTAAGCCAGTCTATAGCTTTTTGTCTATCCTCAAGTTTAATGCTTATTCCCGATTTACCCTCTTTTACTTCCCGGATGAGCTGTGTATCTGTCCTATCCGAATCTTTCAATTCTACTGAACTGAATTTCACTCCCTCTACTTCTGATGCCCCAAAAGAAACATAATCACCCATATCTGCAAAAGCGATTCGCATCTGGAGTTCTACAATATCATCTTCACACGTTAGTATATTCTGCCGCTTAATTTCCTTTAGTCTCTCAAGCTCTGCTCGAATCTTGGGCTTTCTTAGACTTTTGCATCCTTCAACCATTGCAGTTTCATATTTACAACCATATGCTTTCTGATAGCTCTGTGTCGCATTGAATGTTCGGATATAAAAAATGCAAAACATTTGTTGTTCTGGTGTTAAATCTTTATTCTGTAATGTCTCTCTTGTTCCGTCATCCAATACCTCTTGTTTCTTCGCTCGTTTCTTTTCCGAACGCTCGCTTTTTTTATCCGAACGCTCGGCATCCCATTCATATGTGCTCTTCCACCGCCGGACTGTACCAGGTGGTACTCCTAACTGATTGGCAATATCCACCAGTTTCATTCCGTCTTTATATAATTTGTATGCTTCATCCATTTTGGGATTCTTCTTTGCTGCCAATCACATTTCACCTACCTCTAAATACAAAAAGAGCCAAGAACATAGAATTTCTTCTACATTCTTGGCTCTTTGGCTCTGATGGTATTATACTATATTCTTAAGGTTTTGTCTATTCTTGCTTTTTAACAAATAATCCGTTATATTTCTTATCTCCTCTGGACTGATACTCATTGCCATTCGAATTACCTCGTACAATTCTGTATTATTCTGAAGTTCGTTTTCTATATCGTCTATCGTCATATGTACACCACCCATATCATACCCTCCTGCCTAAATTTACAATTTATGGTTTTATTTTACACCTAAATTTTCCAATGTAAATGGGGTTGTACAAAATAACACATCAAGCGTACTAAATAGCATCTATAGATTTTAGAAATTGCATCTTTTTCTTAAAATTCTCCCTATAATTCCTGGTAACCTTAATTACTCTTCCGTCAATTATAATCACTTTATACCCTTTGAAGTCAGAAAACATGTAGTTCACATAAACACTTTTGCTTATCCGGATGAAGAAATCGCAGAAATTATCAATCTCTTTCTGAACATCATCCAATTTCTTATAAAACCTTATTATCCTGCCATCTGCAGTATGCATATTTATAACTCTATGCTCTGATTCAAAATACAGTATGTTATCAAGATATATCTTAAACTCTCCTCCATTGTAGCTATATTTAAATGGAATGTGACGCTTATCTATATTTACCTTAAAGAAAAGCTTGTTCTGCTCCCTTATATCTATGGAGGAAATATCCAATATAATTATTTCCTCTTCATCATTGTACAAGGATAAATCGTTGGACACTTCTACTTCTTGTATTAAATCGGGATACAACGTATATAAGACTGCCTTTTTCATATATTGCCTCCATCTTTTTACATTAGTATCCCTGTTTAATTAATAATATATATTTCCTATAATTTCCTAAACTTAAATCTCCTTTTTTTCAAATTCTATCACCCAAACCCAAGGGTTAGCATCCCAGCCATAAAGGTCAAGGTCTGTTTTCTTGATGGTGGAGTTCCAAATCTTTGCAAAATCGCAGACTCTACCCCCGATATAGTATATTGCATCTTTTTCGCCTGCTCCTTCCTCATATGCTCCTTTATCATCAATATCCTGTAGCCGTTCCACCCGAACATCTTTAACCTTTAAGAATATTCTGGCAACTTCTTTTGGCATATGAATAGATGGGTGCCATTTATCAAATGGTTGTTCACTATCTTCGAAGGATGCTTTGTATCCATAGCACCCCATTTCTCCTTTTTTGTGATTATAAAACTTATCCGCCGTCTTATCACAACAACCTTCTACTGTATCCATTCCGCAATCCCAGCACGGGCACCAACACCACGTTTCTCGAACATACAGGATATCATTTTTCCTATATGGACATTTTACCAAATATGTAGACCCGATAGAGGGGTTAATACATTTTGCACATAAATATTCTTCTCCATGTTTTCCTTCCGGCAATAAATAGACATCACCGGTAAATTTAAAATTGTCTCTACCTTTCGGAGGTTTTATAATTCTTCTGGTGGTTGTCTTTCTCCCGTCCAATATTGCCTTTACCATATCGGTGTTAAATAATATAGGCTTAGCTATCTTTAATAGTTCTTCTTTGGTCATTTAAATACCTCCAAACTTTATAGCCTGACTGCAATAAGGACAAAAATCAAATCCGCATTCTCTCAAATCCCACAAATCTTTGTTGCAGCTAGGACATATCAATTTACCGTCTTCGCAATCACCATATAGTATAGCTTGTTTTACCCTTTGTTTTTCCTTTGCTTCCCTGCATTCGTCCACTGTGCCGATTGCCTTATATTGGTTTAAAACTACACTATCAGCTTTATGTAGCAGCAAATCTTGTTCTAATTCATCAGCACTCGATACTCCTATATTTTTATACTTTTGGATTTCTTTAAGGGCATCTATAGCCATTTTTTGTGCTTCCGCTGTTTCTAATACGCATTTACTCCTGTCTCTTATACACATCTGACGCTGCCGACGAACTCTAGGGTGT
>ENA-UAKZ01000718-UAKZ01000718.1-human-gut-metagenome-genome-assembly--contig:-NODE-718-length-11573-cov-5.380188_pt1 | contig 11573 bp, 8 predicted proteins | sample MGYA00243693_ERZ654454 | MGnify/ENA primary metagenome ERZ654454 (study PRJEB26926, sample SAMN06164508) | human gut metagenome | biome: ENVO:00009003; feature: ENVO:2100002; material: ENVO:00002003... | reverse complement strand
CTACACCCTAGAGTTCGTCGGCAGCGTCAGATGTGTATAAGAGACAGGATTTTATCCATCTCCTTATATATATCTATTGTAACATACCAGTTTCTCATTTGCCATATCAGACTTCATCAATATTTCTAAAAGGAACCGATATTCCCTTTAAGGAAATATCGGTTCCTTTTCATTTCCAATAGATTACGAACTCAAATCCTCACCGTTGCTGGCGATGACCTTCTTATACCACTCAAAAGAAGCCTTCTTGCTTCTCTCCAGCGTTCCGCTTCCGTCGTTATTTTTATCCACATAGATAAAGCCATACCGTTTCTTCATCTCACCTGTGGTAAAGGATACCAGGTCAATACAGCCCCAAGGGGTATATCCCATCAGCTCCACCCCGTCATGGATGACTGCCTTCTTCATCTCCTCAATATGAGCCTTCAGATATGCAATACGGTAATCATCCTTACAGCTTCCATCCGCTTCCTTCACATCAATGGCGCCAAATCCATTCTCTACGATAAACAGTGGAATCTCATAGCGTTCATACAGGCTGTTTAATGCGTAGCGCAGTCCCACCGGGTCAATCGCCCAGCCCCAGTCGCTTACCTTAATATATGGGTTTTCAACGGAATTGCCGGAGCTTCCATCCATAGTCGAAGCGGTATCCGTTCTGGCATCCGCTTTCACGGTATTGGTCATATAATAGCTGAAGCCCAGATAGTCCACCTTTCCCTCAGCAAGAATCCTTTCATCCTCTGGCTCCATTACAATGTTATAACCCTTGCGTTCCCATTCCTTCTTTGTAAAGTTTGGATAATGTCCTCTCACATGCACATCAGCAAAATGATACCTCTCATGCATGGACTCTACTGCTGTCATAATATCATCTGGATTACAGGAATATGGGTAAAATGGTACAAAGGAGCACATACACCCAATTTTAAAATCCGGATTAATTTCATGTCCCCTCTTAACCACCAAAGCACTTGCCACCAGCTCATGGTGTGCACACTGGTACATTACCTCTTCCGGATTATCGTATTCCGAAAACTTCACACCAGAACAGGTCCATCCAAAAATATCTGCCTTTGTATTGCTCTGGTTATTAATCTCATTAAAGGTCATCCAGTATTTTACCTTATCTTTATATCGTTCCATAACCGTGACTGCATATTTTACAAAGAAATCAACCACCTTACGATTATACCAGCCGCCATATTCCTTTGCCAGATGAAAGGGCATTTCAAAGTGGCTTAAGGTGATGACCGGCTCAATTCCATACTTTAACAGTTCGTCAAACATGTCATCATAAAACCGAAGTCCTTCTTCATTTGGAGCATCCTCGTCTCCCTTTGGAAAGATTCTCGTCCATGCAATACTGGTACGGAAGCACTTAAAACCCATCTCTGCAAATAGTGCAATATCCTCTTTATATCTATGGTAAAAGTCAATCGCCTCATGGTTTGGATAATTTTCACCTTCCACTACACCATCGGTGATTTTTCTCATCACACCATGGGCTCCTGCCGTCAGCACATCCGATACACTAGGACCTTTGCCGCCTGCATTCCAGCCACCTTCCAGCTGGTGGGCGGCCACTGCGCCGCCCCATAAGAAGTTCTCTGGTAAACCCGTCTTTGCCATTATTCTGTCTCCTTTCAAAAGCTGCATTTTCATAGGCGATTGCGAAACATATGCTTTATGCTATGCGTATTGTGAATATACGACAACTTTGACAGGCTAACGTTCCTAATGCTGTCGCAAAGTTGTGTATATTACACAAACGCATATCTACTTTTTTGAGTTTCGCAATTGTCTAGCTACATTTCCGGCACTCTATAATTATCGAACCTTTAGTAGCTCTTCTCCCGATTTTACAGCGCCAGATACCATCACTGCCACATCCTCAAACTCATCGGTATTGGTTACAACCACAGGTGTGGTAACAGGATATCCCTCTTTTCGGATTGCTTCTATATCAAATTCGATAAGCAAATCACCCTTCTTTACCATATCACCTTCTTTTACATGGGCGGTAAAATGTTTACCCTCTAATTTCACAGTGTCCATACCGACATGTATCAAAATCTCTATATGATTGTCACTTTCGATGCCAACTGCATGATGGCTGTCTAAGAGGCTTACTATCTTACCGCTAAATGGTGCAACTACCTTTCCTTCCGTTGGCTCAATGGCTATACCCTTACCCATTGCCTCACTTGAAAATACCTCATCCTTTACATCGGATAAAGCAACCACGGTTCCGGTAACCGGACTTGCAACATTTTCAGAGGCTTCTATCACTGCATTTTCTGCATCGGAATTTATACCTGCTGCCTCAACCTTTTCCATACCCGGGTCATCAAAGCCCACAATCTGAACAAGAACAATTGCACCGATAATCGAGATTGCCAGACCAATCACCTCTCCGATAAATGGTGTCATATTATCCTTATTAATGGCATTTACTACTGTTAACAAGCTTGGGAGACCTGCGTATGCATAGTATACGGAATTAAAGAAGCTTGCCACAACCGCACCGACACCGCCGGCAATACAGCCACAGATAAAAGGCTTTTTAAACCGCAGAGTTACACCATAAATGGCTGGCTCTGTGATACCAAAAATACCAGTGATACCTGCTGATAAAGCAACACCCTTCATCTCTTTATTTCTTGTTTTTAAGAAAACACCAAATGCTGCTGCCATCTGTGCACAAACTGCACAGGTCTGAAATGCCTGGAAGGAATCATATCCCTGGTTGGCAAAGTTTGCCATAACCATAGGCGTAACGCCCCAGTGAACACCAAAGATAACCACAACCTGCCATATACCACCGATAATCGCAGCTGCCAGTGGAGGTGCAACCCTTACCAATACGTTATATCCGTTGGCGATTGCATTTGCAGCACCGGTAGAGACCGGTCCAATAGCAAGCACAGTAAGAGGCACCATAATTAAGAGACAAAGAAATGGTGTAAATAACGCCTTTACTGCATCCGGCAGATGCTTCTCCAAAAACCTTTCCAGGTAGGATAGTACCCATACCAGCAATAAGGGAGGCAATACCGACGAGGTATATGTTGTCTCAGACAATGACATGCCGAGAAACTTAATGGTCTCTCCCTCTGCAACCCTTGCCGCAATATCAGATAGAGACGAACTGACCAATGCACTACAGCATGCCAGAGCAACAAACGTATTACATTTAAAATGCTTGGAAGCCGTTACCGCAATAAAAATCGGTAAAAATGTAAATGGCGCCCATGACATTAAGCTTAGCACCTCATATGTTCCTGTCTCTGCAAACTGTGGTGCAAACAAATTAATAATAATCAAGCAGCCCTGTAAAATACCTGCTGCTGCCAGTATATAAACAAATGGTGCAAACACCGCTGACATGGTAGCGATAATCCGGTTGACAATCCCCTGCTTCGGTGCATCCGCCTCTCCACCATTCTCACCTAAATTCAGGGTTTGGGCAGCATAGGCATATACGTCCTTTGCATGCGTTCCAATTACAACCTGAAACTGTCCGCTATTTTCTACTACTGTAATAACACCCGGCATTTCTGAAACCTTTGCATTTGCATCCCCCGGTGTCTCCTTTAAAACCAATCTCAATCTGGTGGCACAGTGTGTTACATTTACAATGTTGTCTTCTCCACCGACAGCATTGATAATGTCTCCTGCTAACTTTTCATAATCTCTTACCTGAGCCATGAACAAACACTCCTTTCATTTTATGAAGATCTTTTCCCGCGGTTTTCAAGTCCCTCATATATTTCTTAGTGTTACCAATATATCAAAAATCTATCGGTTTATCATCATTTTAAGAAATGCCGGCAGGATGTTTCAAAGAAACTTATTAATTACCTTGTTTTCGTGAAACAATGTTTCAAAAATCAGATAATTGTGAAACTCATTTGTCCATTATTATAGTTGTAATCCCGATATGCTTTTTTTCATATAATACAATGCCACAAAACAGGCTACACATATTAGAATTCCATACCGGATATGAAACAATCTTATTTTCATCTCATATCCTTTCATAGCAAGTATTTGCTCATTTTGAATTTCATATCCCATTTTTGTAAGATTTTCCAGTCTCATACCATCTAAATCATACCCGGAAAATAACACTCTCACAGAATCTGACTTATTAAGACTTGTACCGTCTTCCTCTGTACAGATAAATGCCGTTTCCTGCTCTGTTTTTTCTTTCAACACAACAAGTCTTGCAGAGTGAAAAGTCTGTGGTGGCATATCTTCTTCCTCTGCCCCCTCTTCTTCCTCCAGATACTGGATTTTATATTCTTCCCCATATTCCGTAATGTTCTCTTTTTCCAATGACACATTATTTTCTAGAAAACCTGCCTGAATTTCTTTAAATGCCGCCTGATTTATATAATACCGCTTTTCACTGCCGGATGCCGTAATGCCATAAACTGTTTCTATATAGGACTTTGACAGCATTGTACAAGTCATCATTGTCTCCTGCCCCTGGTATTTTACCGTTACCGGAATATCAAGGCTCCGGCTCACTGCTGCCACATCCTCTTCCTGTGCCAATGCACTGAGCTGTTCATTTGTAACCGTACTTCCATGCATCAGGTAATATTCCACTGGAGACTGCACGCTATAGTAAAGTTTTCCTGCATGATAAAGTACATTGACAAAAAATCCTGCACCTGCCAGTATAAAAAGACACATCAGCTTTACTGTATCATTTTGTTTTCTCAACCTTAAAAACTTACGAATTTTCATCATTTTCTATCTCGTCCATATCCTTTTTCAGAGGCCGGACATGCAGGAATTTTCTTGCAGCCAGCACCCCTGTCATTCCAAGCAGAGTCACTACAATCACTGCCATAATCACCCACCACTGCCCGGTATCATCAGGTACCTCTTGTTCTTTTTTTTCATTAAGCGGTGACATAATTGTGGTTTCAAAAGCCTTCTCTTCACTCATTTCCTTTCCGGTCTCATCTTCATAATAAAAGGTAACGGTTCCCTGCGTCTTTCCATATAAGGAGTCCCCGGAAAGACCCTCAGCGGTAACCTCCATGCTGCCGGACAAGGCACTTCCAGCTTCAATATCTCCGATAAATGCTGTCTGTTTCGCCGTTAGACCGTCTGCCTCCATTACTGCCCTTACATTATAAAGCTTGCCTCTTCCCAGATTCATCACCTGGGTTTGTAATTCTATTGTTTCCCCCATCTGTATTTCCTTCGGAACCGCAACAGGGTCTATCTCAATCTTAACCGGAAGTGTTGCCATTATCTTTATCGTTCCCTGTCCCGTATAGGAAGTTCCCTTACTGTCTGCATAATCCAGTGTAATAGGAACACTGTATTGCCCCTGTGGTGCTGATGAATGAATACGGAATTCATAAGTCACTTCACAGGTTTTTTCTGTTTGAAGTTCTTCTACATAAATGCTGTCTGACTTACTTATCATTTCTATCTGTTCAACTGGAGCAGCCGTTACCAGCATATTTTTCACAGTATCTGTTTTGCTGGTATTCCTTAAGGTAACCTTTACCGTAAAAGAATCTCCTGACTCAATCGTATCTTTTGAAAATGTATAAGAATCTACTATCACCTTCGGTGCAAACTGAGGATTTTCAGGTTCCTCCGTTGGGGCATCTGCCACAGTGCTCATGTCACTTCCGTCAGTAATGGTTACATAAACCGTAAATTCCTGATGAATTTCATTTCCCTGCTCATCCTGTGCCGACACAGTAATGATGACCGGATATCCCCCATTATAACGGTTCTTCTTCAAATCCAGCCTATAGGATATCAGATAACATTCCTTCTCTTTTCCTTTGCTTCCAATTTTATGCTTTTTTAAACGGATATCCTTTTCATAATTTTTCTGCACAAAGGGAATCGTTTCCGCTTCCCCCAGATTTACCGTTGATTTTATCTTGTCTCCTTTTATCTTTGCATTTGCCAGTAATGGCAGGACAATCACTGCTTTTCCCTTCTCAACCTTTGGAACATATCCTTTTGAATACGTTTTATCCATACCGGTATACAGATTTTTGTTATCAATGCTAAAAACTGTCATATTATCGGAACCAGCTACAGTTTCCCCTTCTTCTCCGTCTTTTCCCGCTGCCTCTTCCCCCAGTGCTTTGATATCTGTCTGGTCTGCATCCTTTTCATTATCTGCCATCCTATTATCAGAGCTGCTCTCCTGTTGTTTCAATTCCTCTGCAAATACTCTGTCATAAGTCAGATGAAATCCTGCTGCTATGAAAACTGCAAGAAACACAACTTTTCCAAAATTTTTCCATTTCATCATCTTTTCATTCCTTTATCAACATTAAATCCTGTACATGGTCACAAAGTTCTTCAATATCCTGTGCATTGTGGCTGGCAAGCAAAATAGCTTTTCCTTCTGCTTTTAATTCCTTAAGCAGCATCCGCATTTCCACTACTCCATGCCGGTCAAGACCGTTAAAGGGTTCATCTAAAACCAATACCTTTGGATTCTCCATAATCGCCTGGGCAATCCCCAGTCTTTGGCGCATTCCAAGAGAATATTTTGTAACCGGCTTTTTCATATCCGGATTAAGCCCTACTTTATGCAGGGTTTCCCGGATTTCCTGTTTACCGATTCTCCCTTTTAAAGAAGCGAGAATTTTCAAATTCTTATAACCGCTTAGGTTAGGAATAAACCCCGGTGTTTCAATAATGACACCTAACTGGTCAGGAAAATCAATTTCTTTTCCAATCTGCTTTCCATTCACCCAGATAGTTCCCCTGTCACATTTCATAAATCCACAGATACATTTCATCAGTACCGTTTTCCCACTTCCGTTATTGCCTACCACACCATAAATACTTCCCGGTGGAATGGATAAACTGATATTCTTTAACACCTGTTCCTTCCCAAAGGATTTATATACGTTTTTAACCTCAATTCCTGTATGTTCATCCATTTACTGACTCCTTCTTTCATGTTCTTCCTTCTATCTCATCTGTGTCCCCGTAAACTGGAAGGAATAATTTTTTATTTTTATAAGGGACAATGCAAAAAAAATGACGCTGACTACAGCAAAAAACAAATACGAATTTCCAAGCTTTGGCAGATTATCATAACCAAAGTTATGCATATAATAAGTCGCATGATTAAGAGGAGAGAGCCAGCCAAATATAATATTTGCATACCGCATCCGCTCAAGGGAAATTCCAAACCATTCCGCCACGATATCCGGATTCAAAATCATTCCAAATCCGGTAAAAACCACTCCACCAATCATTCCTCCATTAGTCTTACAAAGATTCAGAAATAAAATAATGCTTGCCATACTAACAGCATATCCGGTCATCAAAAGAAAAATATGCAGAGTACATTGATACGGAAACGTAAGCTCCAATACCTTGACAAATGCCGGAACTGCAATCTGCTCTCCAATATTAGAATATCCCATCACCGCTGCCGTATCACTCCACATATTTGCCGGAAATGCCCTTTGCGCCGACAAAACAATCGTAGCACCAAAAATAAAAAGCATAAAAACAAAAGTCGCCATAATTAAATATAGAATCTGACCAAGCATCCATACTTTTCTGTCTGTCCGTACCATAAAATATGGTACTTCACAGGAAAGATTGGGCATATCCGCAAAGAGCAGCAACAACAGCAGGGATATAATCAACACCGACTGGGAATCCCCAAAGGTCCATATAAAGGTTTCCATTCCCTGTAAATATGTATCATGTGCCTTGGCAAACTGCATTACCTTATCCGATAACAGAAAACAAAATATAAATGCCAGCAAAAAACACATAATCATCTGTGGATTTTTATGCCATCTTCTGAAATTAGAAAGCGCCGTATATACAATCTGCTTTATCTTATACACGCTCTATGCACCTCCTAAGAATCTCATAATAAATAATGCAGACAACCAGAATCATCCCCCCACACATAAGGATAATCCCTGTATTTCCAAACACCCATATATGAGCGGGTGCAAACCATTCCACCGGATACAGACAGTACAACGAAGCGAAATACCTCTCATACAGGATAACCAGTGCATGAAATAATACAAAAGAACCACCATAGGCTACATATCTGCTGTTGGATGCTGCTGCCAATGTGGCAGCTACGACTGCCCAAAGCATTCCCGAAAGAAATACAAGAAAAACATCTACAGAAACTTCCTCCTGTGTCTTACTGTGCAGATAGAAAAAACATGCTATGCCTGGCAATGCTCCCCCACTGATGCCACAGGAAAAAAATTTTCCTAATATGTATGCATTTCTTCCGCACCGGGGCAGATATTCTTTTAAGTATCCACTTTGATACTCATTAATCCATGCTGTAGAATATGGTACGGATGCCAATACCGGGACACTGATTCGGAACAAATCCGAATCGAATCCGGACCGGAACAAAATCACACACTCCAACAATAGTCCTGCCCAAAAATGCAAACTGCCAAATGCCCGTTTCAAATCCGTTTCAAAGCTATTCATCTCTAATATCCTAAATCTCTGTTAATTACGGTCCCGTCAATCGCATTAATTGACAAAATATTACCGGTTACTTCTTGTCCGTATTCATCAATCATCCTGCCTTCAAAGTCCCAGACAGGAACAATCAGCCCTGTATCAAAACTGTCTTTTTCACTGATTCTGGTATAGACCAGCTTCACATCCGTTACTTCAATTGACACTGTTCCTTCTTCCCCTTCCACTGCATTCTCAATTACCACCATCTGTTCAAAGGTATCTTTTATATCCTGAAACGATTTTATACTGGTTTTTTCCACCACTGTTTCATCTACAGAAAGCGGAGTGAGGTAACGAAAATCCACAATGCCGTTGTCATTGACCGCAATAACAACTGCTTCATTTCCCCATACCTTTTTTGTATATTCATCTCCCTGCCACTCATCAACATATTTAAATCCGGCTGAATTATCAACAAAAATACCATCCATATTTCTCATATACAGAAATTTGTAAACATCCCGGTAATATTCATCTTCCTCACCAATGAGCTGCGAATAGATTCCGCTCTCACAGCACTTATAATCTGCAAGATTCAACTTCTGCATCAATTCATCTGCCTGCCCTCTGGCTGCTTCTTCAGATAAAGTAAGAGGTTCCTTGTCAGCCAGTTCCGGCATTTTTCCCAGTTCAACACCTGCCTCTGTAAAATCCGGTGTTTCCCCTTCCTTTTTTAATACTGCAAACTCCATATCATCTTCCACAAATGCGGAAGATATCATTCCATATCCATATTTACTATTCATGTAGCGCAGGCAGTTTCCGTAATTACCGCTGTTTTGTGCAAACAATGCATGGTAATTGCCATCTTTTGCATCACTCACTCCGTAATAGACTTCGCAGTCCGGGTGTATACTGTACTCCCATTCATAAAAAGTATCTTCCGGATACTTTTTGCATAATTCCTCAATACTATAAATTTTATTATCAGAAAGATAATCCGTTAACTCCACATCATCCGGTGCAGTTTCATATTCTGCTTCCAATTCCTGTAGATTCTGCTCATATTCCGACTTGTACTGCTGCAAGTCTTCTTCACTGTAACTGCTTTTCTCTTCCTCAATATCTTTAATCATATCTTTGTTTTCCTGTATCTCCTTTGCAATTACCGATTTTGTCCTTGCACTTTGCATCCTACCCTCATAGTAGGTGACGTCGTCTGTCAGTGCATTTCTTACATTATCCAGAAATTCCTGACTGATTTTTTTCTGACTGACGCGGTACACAGATAATTTCTCCACCTCCGGCACCTGCACTTTGGCATCCACATCCACCTTTACCCTTAAGGAATCATCCTGAATTTGTGTCTGATAGGTTTCATAATTTCCTTCTACTTCTTCTAGCACATCATTATAAGCTGCAGCTCCCTCTTCGGTATTTTCTGCCTGTTCTAACATCTTATCCAGATTCTTTTCCTTTACAACCGAATTTTCCGGACTGCCGGCACAACCTGCCAGAGAAAGTACCATGGTTCCCGCTAACAAAAATACAACACTCTTTTTTCTCATTTTTATCATCTCCTCATTTTTCGATACACAAATAAGTATTTGCGAAACTCTCTATTTTCAAAATATGAGTTGTGCAAATGTAACAAACTTATGTTTGTAGGACATTTGAAAACGCCAGTGGTTAGCGAGGTACTTTCGAGCTTAGCACTGCTGCGTTCCGGACTAAGTGCAAACGGTCCAAAAAACATATTTGTTACATTTGTACAACGTTCGGTTTCAAAAACAGAGTTTCGCAATTACCTATCTATACAAATAAAAAGCGTTCATGCTGGTCTTATCTTAGCATAAACGCTTTCATCAAGTATTCATCATTATTTAAACAAATTGTAAAATCATCTGTGTTCCTTTTCCCACTGTACTTTCTATCGCAAGCCGGCAATCATGCTTTTTTAAAATCATTGCAGTAATCGCAAGTCCCAGCCCTGCACTACCGCTTTTCTGGCTTCTGGACTTATCAATCCTATAAAACGGTTCTAAAATTTTTTCCTGTTCTTCTTTTGGAATCCCTTTTCCAAAATCCTGAACAGTTATAGAATGTTCACCGGCTGTCAGCAAAACCCTGTTTCCCGGCTCACTGGCCTTAATCGCATTATCAATAAGGTTTACCAGTACCTCTACAAAAAGGTCTCTGTCTACCAGAAACATTTGTCCATTCTCATGACATTCAAGTTCTATATCCGCTTCCTTTAGTTTTCCACTGCATACCGCCTGTACATTAGAAAATAACTCCTCTGCTGATATCTGACTTTTCACAAGCTCTCCCTCTTCCTCTAACAGCAAAAGATTCATCATTTTCTTTGAAAGCCGTTCCATGCGGCAGCTTTCTTCATAGATAAAAGAAAGGGCTTCTTCTTTATCTTCTTCCGGGAGTTTTACGGTAAGAAGTGTCTTGGCATAACCGGAAATTGCTGTCAGCGGTGTCTTTAACTCATGGGTCAGATTACCCATAAAAAGTGTTTTTCTTTTCTCTGATTCCTCTAAGCTGTGGGTGCGAACCTCTACCGCTTCTGCCATCCGGTTAAAATTATCGCTTAATTCTCCGATTTCATCTTTTTGCTTAACCAAAATTCTCTGATTATAATTGCCACATGCAATCTGCTTGGCGGAAGTATTCAGTTCCTGCAGGGGTGAAAGCACCTTATTCATCATAACTGATAACACCACATATGCCAGTATGGTAATAAAAAAAGTAAGCACTACTAGTCCTATACCAGTTAGATTGATTCGATTCTGCACATAAGTAATATCTGCCAGCATATAAATCTGATATTCCGAATAGCTATTATTCTGGCTCCGATACACTCCAAAATACTGCTTTCCCCATTTAAGTTCAGCCTGTTCCAGATTATCTGATACATTCTGATAATCAGCCTGCTCCAAATCCCGGCTTTCAAATATCGTATCATTATAAATATTCGTCTTTTCTCCTGTATCATTTATATAAAAACAGGCTAACATTCCCCCTCTCGATTGTATTACCGTATCCTTTATGATATATTCCATCACCTGTCTCTTATACACATCTCCGAGCCCACGAGA
>ENA-UAKZ01000706-UAKZ01000706.1-human-gut-metagenome-genome-assembly--contig:-NODE-706-length-11716-cov-4.646514_pt1 | contig 11716 bp, 10 predicted proteins | sample MGYA00243693_ERZ654454 | MGnify/ENA primary metagenome ERZ654454 (study PRJEB26926, sample SAMN06164508) | human gut metagenome | biome: ENVO:00009003; feature: ENVO:2100002; material: ENVO:00002003... | reverse complement strand
CGTGGGCTCGGAGATGTGTATAAGAGACAGATTGAAGAATATAGGCATGCAGGTCTTTATTCACCTATTGAACAGGTGACCGGACGGGTAAAGAAAATATCCAGTATTCTTGATAAAATGCAGAAAAAAAATATTTCAATTGAAGAGATTGATGACCGTATTTCGGATATGGCGGGTATCCGGATTATGTGCCAATTTGTAGAGGATATTGAAAAGGTTGTGGAAATTATACATAATCGTACGGATATGGAAGTAATTAGGGAAAAGGATTATATTAACAATATGAAAAAAAGCGGCTACCGAAGCTATCACATGATAATATATTATGATGTATATACTTTAGATGGCACCAAGCGTATCCAGGCAGAAATCCAAATTCGTACCCTTGCTATGAATTTCTGGGCAACCATTGAGCATTCTTTACAGTATAAATACAAGGGCAATATGCCGGAGCATATCAAAGAAAAACTGTTAAAGGCATCAGATGCCATTATCGTATTGGATGAAGAAATGGGTTCTGTCCGGGATGAGATTATGGATGCCCAGAATATTTTTCAAATCAAGGCGACTTTGGTTTCGGATATTTTAATTAATATCCAGAATTTGTTTAAAGTGGCAAGCAAGCGGGAAGTGCTTAAGATTCAGGATGAATTTTATAAGGTATACCAGACGGAGAATTTAGAGCAGCTGGAACGTTTTTCAAAGCAGTTAGATATTATTTCAGAGGGGTATAAGGCACAAAGCCTTATGTAGGATAAAGGAATGGAATTACCAGTTGCATTTGAACAAAAAATGAAAGAAATGTTAGGGCCAGATTATGAGAATTATCTGGCCTCCTTTGAATGTGATGCATATCAGGGGCTCAGGGTGAATACTGCGAAGATTTCGGTAGAGGATTTTATTAAGCTTTCCCCCTATGAATTGAAACAGGTATCCTGGTGTCCAAATGGATTTTACTATGATAAAGCACAAAAACCGGCGAAGCATCCCTTTTATTTTGCAGGGCTCTATTATATTCAAGAGCCCTCCGCCATGACTACTGCCAGCCTTCTTCCGGTGGAAGAGGGGGATATGGTGCTGGATTTATGTGCAGCTCCTGGCGGGAAGTCTACGGAGCTGGCGGCAAAGCTTAACGGTACAGGTCTTCTTGTTACGAATGATATCAGTAATTCCCGGGCAAAGGCACTTTTGAAAAACATGGAGGTGTTTGGCGTGGGAAATGCACTTGTGACCAGTGAGCCGCCAAATGAACTGACAAAGAGGTTTCCAGAATTTTTTGATAAAATTTTAATTGATGCCCCCTGCTCCGGGGAGGGAATGTTCCGGAAACAGGGAAACATGACAAAGGCCTGGGAGAAAAACGGTGTAGATTTGTTTGTGGGGCTTCAGCGTTCTATTTTGAAAGAGGCAGTGACTATGCTAAAGCCCGGTGGCATTATGATTTATTCTACCTGTACATTTTCAAAAGAAGAAAATGAACAGGCAATCGAATACTTGCTTTCTTTAGATGACTCCCTGCATTTACAGGAACTGCCCCTGTTTGATGGTTTTGATAAAGGACATCCGGAATGGGGACTTACCGGTAATGAAGAGCTTACAAAATGCAGACGGTTATGGCCGCACCGTATAGAAGGTGAGGGGCATTTTGTGGCCATGGTTAGAAAAGACAGGAACCAGGCTGCCGCACCAATTACAGAATATATATTTTCAAAGGAGCGGTTAAGCAGAGAAGCAGTTGATTTCATAGAGAGTATTCGGTATCCCTTTGATTTATCCCGTATGGATGTACAAAAAGAGCGGGTATTCTATATACCTGAAAAAATGCCGTATGTAAAAGGTCTCCGGATTCTGCGCTGTGGTCTTTATATGGGGGATATGAAAAAGAACCGTTTTGAGCCGAGCCAGTCCCTTGCTATGTTTTTGAAAGCATCCCAGTTTCCCAATTCCATCTGTTTATCAGTGGCGGATGAGCGGGTGATAAAGTACTTAAAGGGTGAGACCATAGAATTAGAAGAAAATGAGAGAAACGTATATAAAGATGGAATTTGTTTAATCTGTGTGGAACAATATCCCCTGGGATTTGGAAAGCTTTCCAAGGGTACTATAAAGAATAAATATCTTCCGGGTTGGAGGTGGATGTAATGGAGAAAAAAATTGCAATTGTAACAGGAGCTTCTTCTGGAATGGGAAGAGAATTTGTAAGACAATTAAACAAGTGTACAAAAACATTGGAGGAGGTATGGGTAATTGCAAGACGGGAAGAGCTGCTGCTTGCAATAAAAGAGGAGGGCTATTATTTCCGTGTCAGGGCAATAGCTCTGGATTTATGTCAGGAGGCAGTTTTAAATGTATTATCTGAGTATTTAGTGGTGGAAAACCCTTCTGTAAGGATTTTAGTCAATGCAGCGGGTATGGGAAGAGCTGGAAGATTTGATGAACTGACAAGACAGGAAGTAGAAAATATGGTGCAGCTGAATGATAAGACTCTGGCTGTGGTAACACATATGGTGCTTCCTTATATGGCAAAGCCGGGGAATATCATTCAGCTGGCATCTGCCAGCGCATTTCTGCCTCAAAAAGAATTTGCGGTATATTCGGCATCCAAGGCTTTTGTGTTAAGCTTTTCAAGGGCTCTTCACGCAGAGGTAAAAAAACAGGGGATTACTGTGACTGCGGTATGTCCGGGACCGGTGGATACTGAATTTTTGCAATTATCTAACCGGGGAAGGGAACAAAAGCTTCTTAAAAGGCTTGTGACGGTAAAACCCAAGCCGGTGGTAAAAAAGGCACTGCGGGATACCGGGGCAGGAAAGGAAATTTCTATATATGGCTTGCCAATGAAAATGGTGGCAGCTGCGGCAAAGCTATTGCCTATGTAATACTTTCTGTTGAACGGGGAAATTAACATGCAGGAGATAAGAATCAGTGAAATAAATGCCGGGCAGCGTCTGAATAAATTTTTGGGAAAATATCTGGACAATGCCCCCCAGAGCTTTTTGTATAAGATGCTGCGCAAAAAGAATATCAAGTGGAATAACAAAAAAGCTTCCGGAACGGAAATCCTTAATATAGGGGATGTGGTTCAGATATATATGACGGATGAAACAATTGCCAAATTCCGCAGGGATGGAAGGGTACCGGCTTTTCAGGATATACCAGATAAAAGAAACGCACAGGAAAGAGAGAGTTTATCTCTTTTTTCGGAATTGGATATCCTCTATGAGGATGAGGATATTCTGATTGTGAACAAACCGGCCGGTATGCTGTCACAGAAGGCAGAAGCGGATGATTATTCCTTAAATGAGAGAATCGTAGCGTATTATCATAAAAAGTATCCGGGTACTTCCCTGTTTACACCTTCTGTCTGTAACCGTTTAGACCGCAATACCAGTGGCATCATTTTAGCCGGTATGTCCTTAAAGGGTTCCCAGCTGCTGTCGAGAATGTTAAAGGGGCGGACACTAGATAAATATTATATGACAGTTGTTTCAGGAAATGTGGAAAAACCCAGTACGATAAAGGGGTTTCTGACGAAGAAAGCATCCCATAATCAGGTTGTCATTTACCAATCAAAGGAGGAAGCGCAGGCAGAGGGTGTGGATAAGCCTGCATATATAGAGACTAAGTACGAGCCTCTTGCCCATGGAGTCTTTCAGGACAGGGAATACACCCTGCTTAAGGTGAAGCTGGTGACGGGGAAAACACATCAAATACGCGCCCACCTATGTTCTGTGGGACACCCTATCATCGGAGACGGCAAATATGGATTAAAGAGTGTAAATGCTGCCTTTAAAAAAGAATTTGGATTGCGGCATCAGCTGTTACATGCCTTTGAAATAACATTTCCTGCTGGAGAGGGGGAAATACCGGAAAAGTTTTCCGGAAAAGTATTTCGGGCTGTATTACCGGAACAGTTTGAAGAAATAAAGAACAGGGTATTTCCGGAATACGAGGTGAGGAGTTAAAACGTGGCAACATGGAATTCCAGAGGCCTTAGAGGTTCGACCTTTGAGGAGCTTATTAACATGACAAATGATATATATGCGGAAAAATCGTTGGCTTTGGTACAGAAAATCCCAACTCCCATTACTCCGATTGAAATTGACAAGGCAACCAGGCACATTACCCTTGCCTATTTTGAAAAGGATTCCACTGTGGATTATATCGGGGTAGTACAGTCCATTCCCATCTGCTTTGATGCGAAGGAGTGTCATACAGATACCTTTCCTATGCAGAACATCCATGAACACCAGGTAAGGTTTATGGAGAATTTTGAAAAACAGGGGGGCATCAGCTTTCTGTTAATTTATTTTACAGCAAGAAATGAATTTTATTATCTTCCGTTTCGTGTGCTGAAGGAATATGTAGAGCGAATTGCAAGGGATGGACATGTGAAGAATTTTAAATACACAGAGTTGGACCCGAAGTATTTTATTAAACCGGAGGGATCTGCATTGGTTCATTATCTGGAGGCATTGAATACCGATTTAATGGAGAGGAAAGAATCATAATTTATAAAAAAGTGAGGAGATATTGTGGCAAGTATCAATGATGTTGCAAAGCGGGCAGGAGTTTCCCGGAGTACCGTATCTCTTGTTTGCAATAACAAAGGATATGTATCACAGGAAACCCGTGAAAAAATCTTGCGGGTAATGGAAGAATTAAATTATACACCCAGTGAGCTTGGACGGAATCTGAAAAAACAACATTCCAATATTGTTGGGATTATTATTCCGGATATAGCCCATCCGTTTTTTAGTACCTTTATTAAATATGCAGAGAAAAGCCTCTACAAGCATGGGTACAAGACTATGGTATGTGGTACGGCAGGAAGAGAAGATGTGGAACAAGCATATCTTCAGATGCTGGAACGGCGGACCATGGACGGTGTCATTATGGGGGCGCATTCTATGGAAATTGAACATTATCTGAAAATCAGCCAGCCTATTCTTACCTTAGACCGGTATCTTTCAGAAAACATTCCCACGGTGAGAGCAGATAAAAGGCAGATTGCCCAGCTTGCTGCAGAACAGTTTGTGGAAAAGAACAGAAAAAAGGTAGTTCAGCTGGTGAGTTCCCATACTATTCAGAATTATGATAATGAGTGTGATGAGACTTTTCGTAGTCTGCTGGAGGAAAAAGGCATTCAGGTAATCAATATTCCCATTGGATATAACGTATTCACGCTGGAGGGATATCAGAAAGCGGCAGAACAGGTATTTGAACGATGCCCTGACGTGGATGGCATATTGGGGGTAGATATGGCAGCCATGGCATGCATGAAGGAAGCTGCTAAGAGGGGAATCTCCATAGAATCTATTAGCATTGTGGCCATTGACGGAACCTATATTACCAGAGTCGGAGAACGCACTGTGACAGCAGTGGTGCAGCCAATTGAAAAAATGGCAGAAAAAGCGGTGGAATTAATCCTGATGATGATTGAAAGCGGTGGAAAACCCAGCATGGAGACCGTATTTGAGGTGTCTCTTCAGGCAGGAGATACCTGATGATTGTATAAAATGCTCTAATAAAATTTGATTTCTTTGTGTAAAATGTGGAATTCAATTAAGGACTCTTGACAGAAGTTATTGTGAATATTATTATAATATCAAACATATCGAAACGATTCGATAAGAAAATATGTAGTGGCATTAACGGTATCCGTTCAATAGCCACTTAAAAAACTGCACATATCGAATCGTTTCGATAGAAGAAAAAATATTACAAATGTATAATACCTGAAGTAACAGGTGTGAAAAGGAGGTAATTAAAATGAAAAAAGATCCTGTACTTGTGGCACAGAAAGTGTTAGAAGCCTTTGGAGGAAAAGACAATGTGGTGAATGCTACACATTGTGCCACCCGGCTTCGCGTAACCTTAAAGGATGCAGTCAAAGTAGACACAGAAGCTATGAAAGAAATCCCTGGAGTTGCCGGATATTTTGAAAATAGTGGGCAGCATCAGGTCATTCTCGGTACCGGATTTGTCAATAAGGTATGTGATGAATTTCAAAAGCTATGTGGACTGGGTGGTGAGGTATCTGAGAATGCGGATGGTACAAAGGAGAAATTTACGTTCCAAAGCGCAACAAAGATGATTTCCGATATCTTTATCCCGATTATTCCGGTATTGCTGGCAACCGGAATTCTTATGGGGTTGCGAAGTCTTTTGATTAATGGATTTGGTATTAACTTTTCACCCGAATTTGATTCTATCTATACAATTTTGACAGATACAGCCTATACATTTATTCCGGTACTGGTTGCGTGGTCTGCATGTAAGAAGTTTGGAGGTTCCCCTATTCTGGGTATTGTACTTGGATTAATGCTGGTTTCACCAAGCCTGCCGAACAAATGGGATGTGGTAAATGGAGTAGTTGAGGCACTGCATCTGCATTTAGGTCCGATTACATTGAACATAACCGGATATCAGAGTTCCGTTATTCCTGCCTTGTTCATGGGATTTTTTGCAGCAAAGCTGGAAAAGAAGCTGCATCAGATAATTCCGGATATTGTGGATTTACTTTTAGTACCATTTTTAACGTTATTAATTTCGCTCCTGGTAGGACTTCTGGCAGTAGGTCCTGTTCTCGCGGGTATTGAAAAGGGACTTACCGATTTGATTTTAATGATGTTGAAGCTTCCATTTGGAATCGGAGGAATCGCATATGGCGGTCTGATTCAGATTCTCTGCTCTGTGGGTATGCACCATACAGTAACGCCTATTATTGTTAGTATTTTTACAGAGACAGGAGTGGACTACATCAATCCTATGGGCTCTGCCGCTATAGCAGGCCAGTTAGGTGCAGGTCTGGCGATTGTAATGATGCAAAAAGACAAGCAAAAACGTGCTAATATGATTCCTGCTCTGATTCCTGCATTATTCGGAATTTCTGAGCCGGTAATGTATGGTCTTACATTCCCTCGCATCAAGCCGTTCTTTATGGGATGTCTTGGTGGTGCAGTAGGTGGCGGCTTTGCTGCTATCGTAGGTTTGTGTGCAAAGGGAACCGGCGCATCTATGTTCCCGGGAATGTTGTTATACCTCCAGGGTGGAATGCTTCAATATATAATTGTTCTGGCACTGGCTATCGGTGTGGGCTTTGCAGGAACATGGCTTACAATGCGCAAACAACCACAGGAATAATCCTTAAAGGAGTATTTTATGTTTCAGTATGATTTTAGTAATCATCAGAACCGGCATATCCGTATAGAAGATATGCCGGAAGAATATTATAAAAGAATACAGAAAACCACTAGGGAAGATGCCTTTTATCCGGCATGGCATATTGCACCCAAATGCGGTCTTATGAATGACCCGAACGGTTTATGCCAGATTAATGGGGTTCACCATATTTTTTATCAATGGTTTCCGGCAGGTCCCGTCCATGGATTGAAACACTGGTATCATTTAAAGACCAGAGATTTTATTCACTATGAGGATGCGGATGTGGCAATGTATCCTGACCAGAGCTTTGATTTCTACGGCTGTTATACCGGAATGGCATTCCGGGAAAAGGAACGGACATATATTTATTATACAGGAATTCAAGGGAAGAAGCATACGCCTAATACCTGTTACGCCGAGTTTGACGGAGAGAACATAGTAAACCGCAAAAAATTGTTTGGAGCAGACCCGCTCATTACTACGGCGAATTGCCGTGACCCCTATGTGTGGAAGAAAAAGAATACCTATTATATGCTTGTAGGAGGGGAAAGTCCGGCGCATGAGGGTGTCCTGCTTATGTATGAGGGCAGCATGCCGGACCGGTTTACCTATATTGGGAATCTGGACATAGGGGATTATCCCTTTGGCTATATGCTGGAATGCCCTAATTATTATGAGCAGGAGAATAGGGGAATTTTGTTCTTTTCGCCTATGGGAATTAAAAGCCATAATAAATATGATTTTAAGAATGTATTTTCAGTGGTATATGCCATCGGTGAGCCTGTAAATGTGGAAAACAAAAGCTTTCGGTATGAAACCTTTTATGAGTTGGATAAGGGATTTGATTTTTATGCCCCTCAATCCTATGAAGATGAAGCACATAGGAGAATCCTGTTTGGCTGGCTGGGAAATTCCAAAAACGAGTATCCTACGGATAAAAACAACTGGGCGCATATGATGACTATGCCGCGGGCGCTGACCATTGAAGGAGACAGACTGGTGCAGACGCCTCTAAAGGAGCTGGAGTTGCTACGGGGTGAAGAAAAGCCGTTATGCAGCTGGCAGTCAGTTGAGGACTGTTCCTTTGAAATAATCTGTGAACCAGAAGAGAAATTTGAAATAGAGATAGGCAATATTAGTGGACACAATATCTGTTTTTCTGGAGACCGATGGGAATATTGTCTGGACAGGAGCCGGATGACACACCTCTATGCTCTGCAGTATGGAAATATGCGGTATGGGAAACGATTGGAATTAGAGCAGATGATTCGCATTTTTGCAGACCATTCCAGTCTGGAAATATTCTGTGATGGCGGAAAGACGGTATTTACTACCCGGATGTTTATTGAAAATGTATCGTATATAAAAGTAAAAGGGGTAAAGGGAAATTTTTATTATTTAAAACGTTAAAAGAGGTAAAAGAGCTGTCAGGATATAAATGAAAACCAGCTCTTTTATTTTGTGTAACTTTATAGTATAATCGTTAGTGTTATTTTTTTATAAGGGTTATTACTTTAATAATAAATATATCCAAGGGAGAATTGAAATGGGAAAAATAATATTAACAGGTGACAGACCAACCGGAAGACTGCATGTGGGACATTATGTGGGCTCTCTGAAAAGAAGAGTAGAGTTACAGAATTCCGGTGAGTATGAAAAGATTTTTATTATGATTGCAGATGCGCAGGCATTGACGGATAATGCAGATAATCCGGAAAAGGTACGTGAAAATATTATTGAGGTGGCATTGGATTATCTGGCATGTGGTCTGGATCCTGCCAAGTCCACATTATTTATCCAGTCGCAGATTCCGGAACTGACGGAGCTTAGCTTTTATTATATGAATCTGGTTACTGTATCCAGACTGCAGCGGAATCCTACCGTTAAGAATGAGATTAAGATGCGTAATTTTGAAGCCAGCATTCCGGTTGGTTTCTTTACTTATCCAATCAGCCAGGCGGCAGATATTACAGCATTTCAGGCAACTACGGTTCCGGTAGGAGAAGACCAGATGCCAATGCTGGAGCAGACAAAGGAAATTGTCCATAAGTTTAATTCTACTTACGGAGAAGCATTGACAGAACCAGACATTTTGCTTCCGGAAAATGAAGCCTGCAAACGTCTTCCGGGTATAGACGGCAAGGCAAAAATGAGTAAATCTCTTGGCAACTGTATTTATCTTGCTGAGGAGCCGGAGGAAATTCAGAAAAAGGTTATGAGCATGTATACGGACCCTGACCATATTAAGATTACCGACCCTGGCAAGCTGGAAGGGAATACCGTATTTATCTATTTGGATGCTTTCTGTAAGCCGGAGCATTTTGAACGGTATCTGCCGGATTATGCGAACCTGGATGAGTTAAAGGCACATTACACGAGGGGTGGACTTGGAGATGTAAAGGTTAAGAAATTCCTCAATAATGTCATTCAGGAGGAGCTTGAGCCAATCCGCAACCGAAGACATGAATATGAAAAGAATATTGCATATGTATATGACATCTTAAAAAAGGGCAGTGAAGAGGCGGAACAGGTAGCTGCCAAAACTCTGTCAGATGTTAAAAATGCAATGCGTATCAATTATTTTGAGGATGAGGAATTAATTGCAAAGCATGTTGCAAAGTACGAAAACCAGTAATGGGTTTTACAGGCTGTTGTAGAATTTTTGCGGAACAAAAATTCTACAACAGCCTTGCTTTGTTATGATTTTACAATGGATTAAGATATATTTTTTCATTGACAGAATAAAAACTTTCCCATATAATAACCATGGTTTTAATGAATTATTGAGGTAACACTTTAATTCGTTAAAGCAAAATTCCGATTGATTATACTGTCCGGGGCGGTATAATTGTGTTGCCAAGCATATGAGGAAAAGGTTCGGTGAACCTTTTCTGAGTTAGAATAGCAGCCGGAATGTTATATTTTATCTTAATAAAAGAAAAGGAGAATACTAAGAATGGACAAACTGTTACATACTCCGGAGGGAGTAAGGGATATCTATGACAATGAATGCAAAAAGAAGCTTAAGGTTCTTCAAAAAATGCATCATGTTCTTTCTCTTTACAGTTATAATGATATTGAAACTCCAACTTTTGAATTTTTTGATATATTTAATCAGGATAAGGGTTCTGCCACATCCAGTGAAATGTACAAGTTTTTTGACAGAGAAAATAATACATTGGTATTGCGGCCGGATATTACACCCAGTATTGCCAGATGTGTTGCCAAGTATTATGAGGATGAAGATTTGCCGATACGGCTTGGTTATGAAGGAAAAACCTTTTTTAACACCCATAATCATCAGGGCAAATTAAATGAGATTACACAGCTTGGCGCAGAATTAATCAATGATGATTCCTCTGCTGCCGATGCAGAGGTGATTGCGACTGTTATCGACTGTTTTCTGGCTGTTGGAATGAAAGAATTCCAGATTGAAATCGGAGAGGTAGATTTTTTTAAAGGAATACTGGAGGAGGCCAAGCTGGATGGTAAGGTGACGGAGGAAATCCGCAATTATATCCATAACCGTAATTTCTTTGGACTGGAATCCCTGATAAAAGAGCTGGATTTAGATGAGAAAATCAGGAAGGTTCTTCTTAGCTTTGACCAGCTTTTTGGCGGATGTGAAATGTTAGAGAATGCAAAACAGCTTGTAACCAATTCTACCTCCATAGAGGCTATTGAACGGCTCAAAAAGGTATATAAGGCATTATCCTATTCCGGATATGAGCAGTATATCAGTTTTGATTTTTCTCTTTTAAGCCGTTATGAATACTATACCGGGATTGTGTTCAGAGGGTATACTTACGGAACCGGCGATGCGGTGGTCAAGGGAGGACGGTATAATAATCTGTTAAAGCAATACGGAAAAGACGCTCCTGCCATTGGATTTGCATTTTATATTGATGATTTGATGATGGCGATTTCCAGACAGAGGATTGAGGTGATGGTGGATAATTCCGACAGTATTATCCTGTATGATATTGACCAGCAGAAGACGGCAATCCAGCTTGCCAATCATTTACGCAAATCAGGAAGAAAAATTGAACTGATTCGGAAATCCAGAAAAAGAGAGATTCATGATTATGCTTCCTATGGAAAAAAGAATCATTTTTCGGGGATGTTTTACCTGACCTCTGATAAGGCTATGGATGTATATGACTTTGTGGCAATGGAAAAGAGCAGTGCATTGATTGAGGATATAGAATTTTTCCAGTAAGTAGACAGATAGAAAGAAATGAGGATGGAAATGAGATATTTAACATTTGCTTTAGCCAAGGGACGCCTGGCGAAAAAGACACTTGGCTATTTAGAACAAATTGGGATTACCTGCGAAGAAATGAAGGACCCGGATACCAGAAAACTGATTTTCACCAATGAGGAGTTGAAGCTTCGGTTTTTTCTTGCAAAAGCGGGAGACGTGCCAACTTACGTGGAATATGGCGCTGCGGATATCGGTGTGGTTGGAAAGGATACTATTTTGGAGGAGGAACGGGATAATATCTGTCTCTTATACACATCTCCGAGCCCACGAGACACTCGCTAATCT
>ENA-UAKZ01000690-UAKZ01000690.1-human-gut-metagenome-genome-assembly--contig:-NODE-690-length-11901-cov-5.098852_pt1 | contig 11901 bp, 2 predicted proteins | sample MGYA00243693_ERZ654454 | MGnify/ENA primary metagenome ERZ654454 (study PRJEB26926, sample SAMN06164508) | human gut metagenome | biome: ENVO:00009003; feature: ENVO:2100002; material: ENVO:00002003... | reverse complement strand
GAGATTAGCGAGTGTCTCGTGGGCTCGGAGATGTGTATAAGAGACAGGAGTATGTCTATAACATTCCCCAGGATATCAGGGTAGATGTGGATGCGACACATCCACTTACAACTGTGGACGGAACCTCTATTGGTACGGTACATATTACAAGGGATGGTAAATTGACCTTCGTGTTTAATGATTCCGTTGTAGGACAAAGCAATATTCCGTTTTATGTCCGCTTTGAGGGCGGGTTTTCCGCTGATTCGGAAGAGGACCTTGGGGAGCGAAAAATCTCATTCCCTACTGCAGGAGGTTCTTTTGATTACATGGTAGATGTTACGGGGTCAAACAAAGGAACGGAATCGGATGAGCCGGGAGATTTAGGAGTCAGTAAGTCCGGAACAAAGACCTATATAAATGTGAATGGTGAAAGTGTGCCAGTTATCCAATGGTCGGTTTCTCTTAATCTTAATGGCAGGGACAGTTTAACTGCAGATATCACAGATATGTTGCCGGAAGGACTTACTTATGCAAAGGTAGATGGTTATCCACAGCTGTCAGGCGGCAGCAAAGGCAGTGTTTCCTGCAATTCTGCAGATGGAGATAAATCAGTTTCTATTCATGTTGAGGGAGCGGATTCTTATTACCGGACCAATGTAACTTTTTATACCTATTATGGGAATGAAATTTTTGATGGTACAACGATAAGTAATAACAGCGGTGTAAATGTAGAGAATACAGTTGTTGTTGACGAAGAGGGTTCTGTTACCAGTGTGCCGGGTACAGGTAACTGCTATGTAACACCAAATGTATTATCCAAATCCGGATCCGAAAGCGGCGGTGTGATAACCTGGACGGTTACCATTAATCGGGATAAATTGAATGTGGGCGGCACAACCTATACCGATACCTTTGGCAGCGGTTATTCCTGGGCGGCCGGACAAAATGTAACAGTGCAGCCAGCGGGAACTGGTACGGTTTCCACCCAAAATGGTGGTTTTACCTTTACGGCAAATGCGGGAGTAACCGATACCATTACCCTTACCTATCAGACGAAGATTGATGATTATACCATGTCGAGATATACCAATACCGGTGAGTTGAAAAACAATGGATTTGACGCTTCTGTGACAGGAACGGTGAATGGTTACAATTTAATTTCCAAGACCAACACCAGCTATAATGAAGTTACGAAGCAGCTTAGCTGGAGAGTGGCTGTAAATGAACAGAGGTATGATTTTGCAGGAAAAGAAGTTAAAGTTACAGATATATATAATGTTCCAGACAGATGGCAGAATAAGATGGAGCTTGTCAGTATGAATGTCACAGATGCCAATGGTAATATTCTTACAGGTAACTGGACGATTGATGAGTCAGCAGGGTCCGTTACATTTCCATCTTTTGGTTCGGAAACCAGATACATTACGGTTGTCACAAAAATATTAGATGAAGCAGGTCAGCAAATGCTTGCCAGTGGTCAGAATAAATGGAAGGATGGCGACTGGGTAACAGCATATAACAGGGCAAGTCTTACATGGGATGGAAATTCTGTCACAGCAGACGCATCCAAGGGCTTCCAGTACAAAACACCTGAGCTGATTACCAAAAATGGTACGTTGAATGGGGATGGTACCATTGAATGGGTTATCTATTTTACTTACCAGAATTTGACACAAGAATCTATTCATATTACAGATACGCTTCCGGAAGGATTGGAATATGTGGCAGGCTCCATGGAGATTATGGAGAATACATGGACCAATGGAACAAAGGTAAAACAGGAGCCAAGTGTCAGCGGAAATAATATGTCTCTGACTATTGATAATACCTCATCAAAGGCATTGCAGTATTATCTTAACCGTAATTTTGAAATACATTACAAGACAAAACAGAAAAAGCTGGAGGATGCTAACACGCACAAGACATATACCAACAATGCGACGGCGACTGTGGATTATGAGGGTGATGTGGAGGTTACGGATACTGCGACAAAGACTGTTGAGGGCGAAGTCGGAGGCACTTTGGGAAAAGAAGCGGCTTATCAGAATGGTAATGACTATGTAGATTGGACGGTTACCATCAATGAAGGTGGCTATACCATGAATGTAAAGAATCCGGTTATCCGTGACCATTTAGAGTCCTATTTTGACTATGTGGAGAATTCTGCAAAATTATACCGTGTGAAGAATGGAACGAGGACGGAAGTGACGAATTTTTCTGTTGCCGTAATTAATAATGATATGGTGGTTTCTCTGCCGGATATTGTGGATGAGACATATGAATTTACATTCCGGACAAAGTTTAACGTAACGGCAGCGAAGCTGATAAATGAGACCATTAAGAATACGGTTGAGTTTGAGGGGGATGCTTATCAGGAATCCGTCACCTCCAATGAGGTAAAGAATGTGAGTTTTTCTTCTTCTTCTGCCGGTGCATATTTTGAAAAGGAACTGCGAATCAAAAAGGTGGATAAACAGGGGAATGCTTTAGCCGGCGCTACTTTTGCGCTGTATCATAACGGTAATTACGTTACAACGGTAACTACCGGCGCTGACGGATATGCGGTATTTAAGGGTGTGAATTCCAGTGCTGCAGGATATAGCTATGTTTTGAAGGAGACAACGCCGCCGGATGGATATGAGAAAAAGGATGAAGACATTGAAGTTGTGATTACGGATGCGAAGCTGCTGACAGAGAATACCGGTGTCCGGTATTATGAGGAGTCCGTAACCAATACGTCCATTAATGAAGAGGTAAGCACAGCTTTTTCCGTTTATAAAACAGGAGAGAAAAATGCTGCTTTATCCGGCGCAGGCTTTACGGTATACAGTGACGCTGCCTGTACCACTCCGGTGGCAGTTAAGACCACTGGTGCAGATGGTCTTATCAGCTTTACGGTGAAGTACAGTAAGAATGAAGAAACAAACTATTATGTGAAAGAAACCACTGTACCAGACGGATATAAATCTGCCGGTACGAATACAGTGTATCAGGTTACAATCGATACGGATGGACAGATTACATGTAAGAATCTGGATACCAATGCTGTGGTGAATATGGATACCATAAATGGTTATGACAATGTAATATCCTTGACAAATGTAAAAGCAAAGGGTTCTCTGGTTCTTACGAAGGTGGAAGCAGGAAACAGTAGTACCCATGTGAGGGGAGCTGTCTATACACTTTATGCAGATGTTCAGTGCAGCGATGAGGTAGATACGAAAACAACAGATGCAAACGGAAAAATTGAATTCACAGGTCTGACCCTGGGGCATACCTATTATTATCGCGAAACCTCTGCCCCAGCAGGATATCTGCTGGATGAAACAGTACATTCCATTACAATTGGTACTGGTAAGGAGCATGAAGATGTGTCTGCCTCTACAACGGTTGAGGATGAGAAGGCTTTGGGTTACATACAGGTTACAAAAACGGATGATACGGCAAAAGCAAACAGACTTGCGAAGGTTGTCTTTCGATTATATAAAGAAGATGGAACCACACCATATCCGTCTTCTTCCAGTCAGGCAACGGCAACGACAGATTCATCAGGAGTGGCAATCTTCCAGAATATTCCGTTTGGAACCTATGTTGTAAAGGAAGCTTCGGCACCGGACGGATATATTGTGAATACAACGGGAACAACGGTTACGGTGGACACCACAACGGGAAGTAAAATTACAGTTGTCAATGAAGTGATTCAGTTCAGCATCAGAGTGATTAAGCAGGATGATAGTGGAAATCCGTTATCCGGAGTATACTTTACGGTTAAAAATACAGCTACGGGAGCGGTGGTTGCCGGTGGTGAGACTGGTGCAGACGGTACCATTACTTTTAGCAATCTTACATATGGCAGCTATACCGTGACAGAGACAAAAGGTCTGCCGGGTTATACGGCTGATTCTACACCGCAATATATTACACCGGGAGAGATAGCAAATGATGGAATTATTGAGAAGACATTTGTGAACGATAAGCAGAGCGCTACAATCAAGTTTAGAAAACGGGATGGCGATGACCAGAATGTTTATCTGGCAGGGGCAGAATTTTCTGTCTATAACAGTTCCGGTGAACTGGTACAGACTGTTGTGTCCTCTGATGATGTGAGTGCTCTTGGTGAGGTTGTCATTAAGGATCTGATTTATGATACCTATACAATTAAAGAGACAAAGGCTCCAAATAAGTATCAGTTAGATGCTACGGAATGGAAGGTTACAGTCGACAAAAATGACACATATGCTCTGGATTATGGCTTATTGGCAGAAAAAGGGGAAGCTTATGTTGATAATACAAAGCTGCCTTCCGCAATCAAGTATATGTCCTTTAAAGTGAAGAAGGTAGATCAGTCAGGTACTCCTTTGGCAGGTGCAAAGTTTAATCTTTTAAGAAAGTATAAGGGAGAGGCTTATAAGGTTATCTCAACGGCTTATTCAGATGAGGATGGTATTGTAGAATTTTATAATATTGCGATTGCGGATGACCCGGATACCACACTTTATAGGGTAGAAGAGGCAGAGCCACCAGCCGGCTATGACAGGGGAAAGGTATATTATAAAGAATATACTTATGCGGAACTTCCGGCTGCTACATATGCAGGTACTGTAATCGGTCACATAGAGATGCTCGACAGCTTTGAAAATGTTCCGACAATTTATACCTATCAGAACACACAAATCCTGGGAGCTATTCGTGTAACAAAAACAGGCACGGGTACAAACAACAAGCTTTCCGGTGCAGAGTTTACACTGTACAAATACAATGCTGTTAACAGTAAATATGAAGTGTATAAGGATAAAGATAACCGGGATTATGTTGTCACAACAGATACGACGGGTACTGCAATTTTTAAAGATTTGCCGTATGGTACCTATATGGTGAAGGAAACCAAGGCACCAAAGGGATATGTGTTAAATGCAGCAAACGAAAAAACAGTGGTTATTGGTGCAGAGACGTTTCCAGATAATAACCAGGCTGCAATCCAGATGAACTTTGTGGATACAGCTATCAATGTATCCGTTAATAAATTTGCAGTAGGCGGTTCCTCACAGGTGTCCGGTGCAGTACTGGAGTTATATGAAGCCGGAGACACAAATTTGAAAAACTGTTTGCAGAGATGGACCACAACGAATAATGCACAGAAATTAACGCATAACAATTTAGAGGTGGGAAAGACCTATTTTATACATGAGAAGTCGGCACCGAATGGATATGTTATGTCTGAGGACGTATATTTTACCATTAACAGTAATGGGTCCATTACTTATGTAAGTGGTGCAAATGGTTCCGTGAGCGGCAACAATGTTATAATGCGGGATGCATCGATTACCCTGAGAATCTTGAAACAGGGGCTTGATACAACTGCAGGTACGCGTGCCAATCTTGCCGGTGCGGCTATTTCGCTGATTGATGATGCTACCGGAAAGAAAGTGTATAGCTTTACTTCGACCACGACAGCACAGGCCATTCCTTCTGATAAGCTTTCTGTGCCAGCAAGTGGATATCGCTATTATACGGTTCATGAGGACAGTGCTCCGGGTGGTTATGCTTTAACCGCAGATATCAGAATTGCAATTGATTCGGAGGGGAAAGTGTATTCGGTAAATGAGGATGGAACGGTAGGCACCGAACTAACGGATAAAACCGTAACCATGACAGATGAGGCGTATGTCAATTTCTATTTTGCAAAGCGTGATGCTGTAACAGGAGAAGCGTTGGCAGGTGCATCCTTTACAATCAGGGATAATACAGGTGCCATAAGAGAGCAGTGGGTTAGTACAAATACACCGAAGAATGTACAGTTAGAACCGGGTGAGGGATATATATTTACGGAAGAGTCTGCACCGGCTGGATATGAACTGGAAGAGCCGATTACCTTTAATGTGGTACAGGGGACTCCAAATTATATTCAGATTGTTAAGGGGAATGATTATAACCTGAGTGTAAATTCCCTGACATTGACCAGTCATGATGCGCCGATTACGGTAAGGTTTGTGAAGTGGAGCGACCAATATCAGCCTCTGGCTGGTGGAACGTTTGAACTTCATGAATCAAACGCAAATGGAACTATTGGAAAATTGCTGGATACATTTGAATCTACCGGAAGTACAATGACTTTGGGCAATCAGAACTTTAAGCTGGGTGGTTATTATGTCATTGTGGAAAAGGAAGCACCGGAAAATTATAATATAGCGGAGCCTGTGTATTTCCATATCCGCGAGGACGGCAGGGCAGAGGACTTAGATGGAAATCTGATAGACAATAATCTGGTAATTTTTATTGATGGCGAGAAACAGGTGAGTTTCCAGAAGGTGGATGCTGCAACTGGAAATCCTGTAGCAGGTGTACAGCTGAGAATCATATCATCTGAGGATGAAGATTTTACCGTCCAGAACTGGACAACAGATGGAACGGCAAAATATTTCGGGTACAGTATGTTTAAGCGGAATGTGACCTATACCTTGGTAGAGGCTGCAACCGTAAATGGCTATACATATGCTGCATCCATTCATTTTAAGATTGATGATAACGGAATAGTTTATGTAAATAACAAAGCACAGCAGACCAGCTCCATCGTTATGAAGAATAGTCCGTTTTCTGTTACCGTTGAAAAATATGTTTTGGGAACATCAACACAGCTTGCCGGTGCAACCCTGCAGGTAGCTGATTCCAACGGTACAGTATTGGAGCAGTGGGTATCAGACGGAAAACCACATGCCCTTGATACGAAAAAGCTGCATGTATCCCCATATGGAAACGAATATGTTTACACGTTATCCGAGATAAAAGCGCCGGAGTTATATGCACTGGCACAGCCTATCCAGTTTGTGATTGACAAGAATGGTATGGTAAAACGAGTAGATGGAGAAAAGGTAACGGATAATACGATTAAGCTATATGACGAATTTAGAGGAATTACCTTCCATAAACAGAATGAGGATGGAAAGGAATTGTCTGGAGCGACCATTACCATTACATCCACACAGGACAGTGATTTTACACCAATATCCTGGGTAAGTACAAAAACTCCAAAGAACCTGGCCATTGATTTATTTAAGAGAAATACAGACTATATTATGACGGAGACAACCGCACCGAATGGATATGTCTATACGGACAGCATTGTTTTCCGGATTGATGAAAAGGATGTTTTATATGTGAATGGTTCCGCTGTGGCGGACAGAATCGTTACCATGGTGGATAAGGCAATCCAGCTTAAGGTTTCTAAAAAAATAGCTGGAACGAAGGAATTTCTGTCCGGTGCAAAGCTTTCCATTGTCGATGAAGCAACCGGAAAGGTTGTATATTCATGGAAAAGTAAGCAGAAAGCAGTCCGGATTCCGGCTAATAAACTAGTGGCCAGCACAGATACACAACAGGTTATATATGTGCTGAAAGAAACGGAGGCGCCAGATGGGTATGAACTGGCTGAGGATATCCGCTTCTATATTGGAAAAAATGGGAAAGTCTATATATTAGATGGCAAATCATCGACTGAGAGCAAAAACAACACGATTACAATGTATGATGAGAAGACCGATGAAAGCAGGCAGACCACCAGTAAAAAGACTGGTGATACATCGCCGCTCAGACCGGTAGCAATTATGTTCCTCTTATCTCTGGCAGGGTGTGGAATGGTTTTGGCTGTGAGACGCAGAAGGAGACGATAAGAAATTCAGGCAGATTTTTGATAAAGGAAAATTCTTTTATCAAAATCTGCCTTTATTTTTTTCTTTTCAAAAGGATTAGGCTATGTTATAATTGTGTAGATTGTGATAAGGCATAACCGAGACTTCTGAAGTGGATACAGGAGTCTGCAGCCAGTTCAGTTGTTTCGGTGCTTTACCCAAGAAATATTTATTTTAAGGAGAACAGATTATGTACAAGAAGTTTGAAATGGAGCTTGCTGGCAGAACACTTCGTGTGGATGTTGGACGAGTTGCAGCACAGGCAAACGGTGCAGCATTTATGCACTATGGTGATACGGTTGTATTGTCAACTGCAACTGCATCTGATAAACCGAGAGAGGGAATTGATTTCTTCCCACTTTCCGTTGAGTATGAGGAAAAGCTTTATTCTGTAGGTAAAATTCCAGGTGGATTTAATAAGCGTGAGGGCAAGGCAAGTGAGAATGCAATTCTTACATCCCGTGTAATTGACCGTCCGATGAGACCGCTGTTTCCTAAGGATTACCGCAATGATGTAACACTTAACAATTTGGTTATGTCAGTGGATCCGGAATGTTCACCAGAGCTCACAGCTATGCTGGGTTCTGCTATTGCAACAGCAATTTCTGATATTCCGTTTGACGGACCATGTGCAACGACTCAGGTTGGTCTGATTGATGGTGAGTTTGTATTTAATCCGAATGAGGCACAGAATGCGGTTTCCGATTTGAAATTGACAGTGGCTTCCACTGCAGAGAAGGTTATCATGATTGAGGCCGGGGCAAATGAGGTTCCGGAAGATAAGATGATTGAGGCGATTTATGCTGCGCATGAGATTAATCAGCAGGTGATTGCATTTATCAATCAGATTGTGGCAGAATGCGGTAAGCCAAAGCACTCTTATACAAGCTGCGCAGTTCCGGAAGAACTGTTCGCTGCAATCAAAGAAATTGTTCCACCTGAAGAGATGGAAAAGGCAGTATTTACGGATGAAAAGCAGGAAAGAGAAGAAAATATCCGCCAGATTACCGACAAATTAGAAGAGGCATTCGCTGATAAGGAAGAATGGCTGGAGGTGCTTGGCGAGGCAATTTACCAGTATCAGAAAAAGACAGTTCGCAAGATGATTTTAGTTGACCATAAGCGGCCGGACGGACGCGCCATTACACAGATACGACCGCTTGCCGCTGAAGTAGATATCATTCCAAGAGTACATGGCTCGGCTATGTTCACCCGTGGACAGACACAGATTTGTAATGTGACTACTTTAGCGCCGCTTTCAGAGGCACAGAAGATTGATGGTCTCAATTTATTAGAGACTAATAAGAGATATATGCATCAGTATAATTTCCCGTCTTATTCAGTAGGTGAGACAAAACCATCCCGAGGACCGGGACGGAGAGAGATTGGACATGGTGCGCTGGCAGAGCGTGCGTTAATTCCGGTACTTCCTTCTGTAGAGGAGTTCCCATATGCAATCCGTACAGTGTCAGAGACCTTTGAGTCAAATGGTTCAACCTCTATGGCATCCACCTGTGCATCCTGTATGTCCCTGATGGCGGCTGGTGTACCGATTAAGAAAATGGTAGCAGGTATTTCCTGTGGTCTGGTAACCGGTGAGACGGATGATGACTATATTGTTTTAACGGATATCCAAGGCTTAGAGGATTTCTTTGGTGATATGGACTTCAAGGTAACCGGTACAAAAGAGGGTATTACTGCCATCCAGATGGATATTAAGATTCACGGACTGACAAGACCAATTGTAGAAGAGGCTATCAGAAGAACCAGAGAAGCAAGATTGTATATTATGGATGAGGTTATGTCCAAGGCAATTGCGGAACCGAGAGAAACGGTTGGAGCGCTGGCACCTAAGATTACGCAGATGAAGGTTGATCCGGAGAAGATTGGCGAGATTATTGGACAGCGTGGAAAGACAATCAACAATATAATTGAAGAGACCGGCGTTAAAATCGACATTGATGATGACGGAACCGTTGCAATATGCGGCGTTGACCAGGATGGCATTGACAAGGCGCTCAAGATTATCCATTCCATTGTAGACCCGATTGAGGTTGGACAGATATATGAAGGAAAGGTTGTCCGCATTATGAATTTTGGTGCATTCGTAGAGCTTTCACCAAATAAGGATGGCTTGATTCACATTTCCAAGCTTTCCAAGGAGAGAGTTGCGAAGGTGGAGGATGTTGTAAACATCGGCGATACGGTTATAGTTAAGGTACTTGAGATTGACCGTATGGGCAAGATTAGTTTAAGTCTGAAAGATGCAATAGAAGAAGCATAAAAAGAAAGAAACAAAAGGTACCGGTGTATTAAGGGAGAACTTCATGGCGGTAAGCAATATCTTAATGCATCGGTTCTTTTCTATAATGAAAGGAGAAGAATATGCAGTTTGGTTATTTTGATGAGGCAGCAAAGGAATACGTTATTACACGTCCAGATACTCCGGCACCATGGGCGAACTATTTAGGTTCACCGGCGTATGGAGCAATTATTTCTAATAATGCAGGAGGCTACAGCTTTGAAAAAAGCGGTGCCCATGGAAGAATTATACGTTATATTTTTAACCAGTTTGACCAGCCGGGCAGATATATATATTTAAGAGATGACGATAGTAAGGATTATTGGTCTGCTTCCTGGCAGCCGGTTGGTAAACCATTAGATGTGTACAAAAATGAGTGTCATCATGGTACTGGATATACCAATATTGTTGCAGAGTATGCGGATATTAAGTCGGAGGCTCTTTACTATGTGCCGCTTAATAAAACGTATGAGGTGTGGAGACTTAAGGTTACCAATCATTCAGGCAGAAAGAGAAATTTGTCTGCTTTTGGGTATTGTGAGTTTACGAATGATTGTAATTATGAACAGGACCAGGTGAATCTCCAGTATACGCTGTTTATTACAAGGACATATTTTAAGCAAAATAAGATTTACCAGACAATAAATGAGAATATTCATACGGAGGTGGATGGCAATCAGAATACATGCCGTTTCTTTGGTCTTGCAGGCGGAGAGATTACTTCCTATAACGGTGATAAGGAAAGCTTTATCGGAGGATATCACAGCTATGGCAATCCGGTAGCGGTAGAGAATGGGCAGTGTGACAATACACTGAATTATAATTCCAATGGTTGTGGTGCCATACACACAAAAATCGAGTTGGAACCAGGTGAGAGCAGGGTTATTACATTTGTGCTTGGTATGAAATCCGATAAAGAGGCAGATGCTATCCTTGCAGGATATAAAGAGACAGAGAAGGCAACAGATGAAGAACTTAAAGAGTTAAAGGATTACTGGCATGGACAGTTGTCCCACCTTCAGGTAAAAACGCCTTCAGAAAGCTTTAATAATATGATTAATACATGGAACGCCTATCAGTGTTTTATGACTTTTATCTGGTCAAGAGCAGCTTCCTTCACTTATTGCGGTTTGAGAAACGGATATGGTTACCGGGATACGGTTCAGGATATTCAGGGTATTATTCATTTAAATCCGGAGATGGCATTAGAAAAAATCCGCTTTATGCTGTCTGCACAGGTGGACAATGGCGGTGGACTTCCACTGGTTAAATTTACCCACAATGCAGGACATGAGGATACCCCGGATGATGCTTCCTATGTAAAAGAAACCGGACATCCGGCATATCGTGCAGACGATGCATTATGGCTATTCCCAACAGTATATAAGTATATTGCAGAGTCGGGTAATGTGGATTTTATGGACGAGGTAATCCTTTTTGCCAATGGCGGAGAGGGAACGGTATATGAGCATTTAAAGAGAGCAATTGATTTCTCTATGAACCGTTTGGGAAGCCATGGAATGCCGGCAGGTCTTCATGCTGATTGGAATGACTGTCTACGTCTTGGAAAGCAGGGTGAGTCCAGCTTTGTGGCGATGCAGTTATACTATGCCATGACAGTGATTCGTGAGTTTGCTGAGCGAAAAAAGGATACGGAATATATCGCATATCTTGACAAGGTACAGAGGGAACTGGGGGATACCATACAGAAGAACTGCTGGGAGGAGGATCGTTTTGTCCGCGGTTACAAGGAGGATGGGGAGCTGATTGGTTCAAAGCATCACCCGGAGGCAAGTATGTGGTTAAATCCGCAGTCATGGTCTGTCATATCTGGATTGGCAACAAAGGAGCAGGCAGAGCTTGCATTGGAATCTGTTCATAGAGAACTGAATACCCCTTATGGTGTAAGATTGATGGCACCATCCTATGTAA
>ENA-UAKZ01000689-UAKZ01000689.1-human-gut-metagenome-genome-assembly--contig:-NODE-689-length-11901-cov-5.218808_pt1 | contig 11901 bp, 17 predicted proteins | sample MGYA00243693_ERZ654454 | MGnify/ENA primary metagenome ERZ654454 (study PRJEB26926, sample SAMN06164508) | human gut metagenome | biome: ENVO:00009003; feature: ENVO:2100002; material: ENVO:00002003... | reverse complement strand
TCTACACCCTAGAGTTCGTCGGCAGCGTCAGATGTGTATAAGAGACAGATGTATTCATAATGGTGATTTTGTCTGTATGCGAAATTGGTATAATTGTAGCAGGAATTAAAGGATATATGGATTTTAGCTCTGTTTACAGTGACACTGTGGATATAGGAATTGGTGTTTCGTTTTTATACTTCCTCCCGTTTTTGTTTCCGTTTATAGCGATAATAATATTGATGATAATTACAAATAAAGTGAGTGCCAAACGCATTAAAAAATATCAGGATAGTGCCCAGAACGATTAAAACTCAATTGGACCATGCTCCTTTTCAAATTGTGCAACATGCTTTTTCATAAGAACTTCTATTTCACGGTTCGCAGAGCGGGCATTATGTTCCGCTGCGAGGTGAAATTTCTTTAATAATTCTAAATCTATTCGTAATGTAAATTTTGATATGTTTGAATGCATTATTGTCCCTCCGTAGTATTTATTATAAGTTTGTAAGAATGATAAATAGCTGTTTGACGGCAAAGTGACGGCATGAAAATTGAATAAATACAGCATTTGCTTAGAAGTATTGAGGTGTTAGAATGTTGATTTTATAATGCTTTTCCAAAAGTTTTTGATGCCGTCATCCTGCCGTCAATTTAGTTTTTGGCAACAGGATGACATTATAATGAAGACATATAAATTGCGAGGAGGATTTGTATGTCGTTCCAATTATCTAAATTTACTATACGGACGGATTCTATTTTATTAAAGAAGTTTCAATTTGTTGCTGCTTATAATGGACATTCAGCTAATCATGAAATAGAACTGTTGATGAAAAAACATGTTGCTGAATTTGAAAGAGAGCAGAGCGTGATGGAAGCAAAACAAATTGTCTGAGTACATAATTTGAAATTGTATTGTAATATGTTGTGGCGACGGACAAAAATCTCCTTAACAGACATATTATTTTTATAGAAAGAGGACAAAAGAATGAGTGCATTTACCAGAGTTTTAAAAAGATTAGATATTAGCAGTCTGGTTTCTTATTATCTGTATGGTGTGGAACCTTTTGAAAAAATCGCAGAGGATTATACGGACAAGCTTAATTTATCCTATGATGAGTTATTTGCAGAGATGAAGGAGTTGTTTCCGGATATAGATTGTGAAAATGAAGATTTGGCTAATGCAGTGAGCATATTTGCTTCCATACACGGTGAGGTTCATTTTCAGGTTGGGCTGCTAATTGGTTTTCAGTTGTATAAAAGGATGGAGCAGGGGTATCTTAATCTGCATGAAGAGGATTTACAAAATGGTGTTTTAAAATTTATAGCGCCGGATAGTAATTGGCGCAAAAACGATACTTCTTTTTTGGAAGATTTTTTGGAAAAGAGAATGCAGGAAGCATTAGAGCCGTCAGTTGTATCGGATGAACGATATCAGGAGGCTTTAACGAAACAGAAGGGGAGCGTAAAACAGCTGGAGGAATGTGATTTAAACAAGGAGCAGAGGGAGAAGGTAGAACAGGTTCTTTTGACCAGCCAGACCTTGAACACGGAGTATGGAAAGGCAGCCTATAAGCAGGGGTACATGGACGCCTATAAACTTTTGACGGAATGGAAGCATATGTTATAAGCTGTGAGTATAAATGGAATTGTGATAAGGAACAATCGTCTTGAAGGGAGCAGCTCTTTTTCGGCGGTGGTTCCTTTTTGCACTTGCTAGAATGTAAGTACAAAGAAAGTTTACCACTGACTGATATGTGGTATATAAATGGTCGGGTTGAAAGTTTACCGCTGACCGATATGCGGTATATAAATGGTTGGGTTGAAAGTATAGTCCTTCGCCATAAGGCGGAGGACTTTTCCGTTATAAGGAGAGGCAAATGAAAAAAACAGGGTTTTATATTATCAAAGATAAATTTTTTGAACATATGCCAGACCCATATCTTAAAGGAAATAAGGTAGGAAACAGACCACATTATTATTGTTTTGATGATACGAGTACTGGGATATACTGGATGATACCATTGTCCAGCCGCATTGATAAATATAGGCGGATTGTGGAGAAAAAAGAAAAAGCAGGAAAACCTTGTGATATTATCCATATCGTCAAATTGGATGATAGCCGAGAAAGCGCATTTTTGATACAGTCTATACAACGGTTCATAACAAGAATGGATAAAACATACAAAGTAAAAAAATTGTTGATAATCTGGCATAACTATAGTATCATTTGAATAGGATAAGAATTGTAATGCGTTACAATTTTGGTCTGGGCGAAAGCTCTTTGGACCACCGTAGGCGGGAAGAATTTCCCGCTATTTTTAATTTTAGGGGAATGCGAATGAAGGAACGCAATATTTTCTATAAAATTTTCAAATGTTGATTTTAGAAAGGCAGAGCCGCAAAAATACAGATTACTGCAAGCTGCTGACTTTAGCTGTTCGATGGAATTGTTAAGGATAAAAAGAAATTATAATATCGGTGCATTATTTTTAATGATTGTATAAGAGGATGATGGACTGTTTAAGAAATGTATGTAAAAAGCCCGTAACAAGAATGAATAAAACTACTTGACAAATTTTTGCATAAATTCTATAATAGCGCATATAATCCTAGTAAACATATAGGTTAATAGGAAAATGAAAATAGGAGGATGAATCGATGAGTCAGATTAAAGAAAGCGCATTAGAGTTAGTTGGAGGAACTCCAATATTGAAACTGAACCGTTATACGGAAAAGACAGGTGTCAAGGATGCAGTTATCCTGGCAAAGCTGGAATATCTGAATCCGGCGGGTTCTGTGAAGGACCGTATTGCACTTGCAATGATTGAAGATGCAGAAAAGAAAGGGCTGTTAAAGCCGGGGGCAACCATTATTGAGCCGACATCCGGAAATACCGGAATCGGACTTGCAGCTGTTGCAGCAGCAAAGGGATATAAGGCAGTGCTCACATTGCCGGATACCATGAGTGTGGAGAGACGCAATTTGTTAAAGGCTTATGGGGCAGAGCTGGTATTGACAGAAGGTGCAAAGGGGATGAAGGGAGCCATCGCCAAGGCGGAGGAATTGAAGGAATCCACTCCGGGCGCTGTCATTCTCGGTCAGTTTGTCAATCCTGCGAACCCGGAGATACACAGAAACACAACCGGTCCGGAGATTTGGGAGCAGACCGGCGGAACGGTTGATATTTTTGTTGCCGGTGTTGGTACCGGCGGAACGGTTACCGGTGTCGGTGAATATCTGAAATCAAAAAATCCAGATGTAAAAGTGGTAGCGGTAGAGCCAGCGTCCAGTCCTGTGCTATCCCATGGTACAGCCGGTGCACATAAGATACAGGGTATCGGTGCAGGGTTCGTTCCGGAGGTATTAAATACAAAGGTTTATGATGAAGTAATTACGGTGGAAAATGAGGATGCATTTGCAGAAGGCAGAGCCTTTGCGGTCAGTGAGGGTATTCTGGTTGGAATCTCCTCCGGTGCGGCATTAAAGGCGGCATCCGTTCTGGCAGCGAGACCGGAAAACAAGGGTAAGACCATTGTGGCGCTGTTGCCGGATTCCGGTGACCGCTATTTATCCACACCGTTATTTAATAACTAATGCATTTTGTTGAGAATCCCATCCACTGTCACGCCAGGATGGGTTAAATACAGACGGCAGATTTGAGAGGCAAGTTCTTCGCTGATATTGTTGTGGTTGGCAATATCAGTGACGGATTTGCCTTTATCTGTTTCCTTCATGACGGTAACAATAATATCCCGGATATCCTTTTTGGATAGGGAGTGCAGATTGGCGCTGGTGGCTGTTTCCGATAAATCAATGCGTGTAATCTCAAAGCTGCCGTTGTCTGCTATCTGGATGGTTGCCATAGTAACCGGCAGGGTGAAGCGCCGGGGACCACAGCTGCCCGGATTTAACCAAACCTGGTCACGGCTTTGTTTCTCCTCATATTTGTGGGAATGCCCGTAAATGACGAGGTTACAGTCACGGATATCCTCGGTTATCTGCTTTTGATTGTGAATCATGAATATTTTTATGCCATAGAGCTCTAACCGCAATGTGGCAGGAATGGAATCTGCCCATTCTTTATCTGCATTTCCTCTGACGACATAGGTTTTAGCAATTGCTTTTAACTGTTCAATGACCTGCTGGGAGTTGATATCACCGCCATGCAGGATAACATCGCAATCTGCCAGGACTTTCTTGACCGGGTCCCTCAATAATCCATGTGTATCAGATATAACGCCGATTTTAGCCATAAATGTGTCCTCCTCATACAATTGGGTGTCGCTCGGAATGGTATATAAACAGTGTAGCATGTATGGTTATAGTGTAGCATACCGCCCTGGATTTTGCCACCACAAAGACGTGAAAAAGCCGGATATTCCTTTTCAAAGCATTTAGTTGAAAATTAAACTTAATAATGATAAAATTTGATATAATATGACAGAATAGGTAAAGTTGGAAAAGGGCATTCTTTTTTTGTAAGGATGAAGAAGAATTTATGAAATTGAAATTAGAGGTTGCAAAAGAATAATTGAAGCGAATGATTTTTCTAACTACGAAGAACAAATACATGACACAGAAATACTTCATTTATTGGCATATTATCGTATTAAAAGAGAAGATGCGGAAAAAACAATAAAGAAAAAGCAAGTATAAGAGTGGCGACATGAAGTCACTTTTGGAAAGGACAAACATATGCTGCCAGATAATAATGAGTATAAAGATTTGATTGAGGAAATAAAAAGTAAAGTACGGGAAGCTCAATATCGAGCTATGGTTAAAGTCAATGGTGAAATGATTCAATTATATTGGAGTATTGGAAAAGAATTAAATGAGCAAGTGAAATATGGTAATGCATTTATTGATACTCTTGCTAAGGAAATTAAACTGGATTCACCAAAGGTGAAAGGATTTTCAGCAAGAAATCTTCGATATATGAAAAAATTTGCAAAAGAGGTAACGGATATGAACTTTTTGCAGACGGTGTCTGCAAAATTGAAATTTTAAAAGAATATTAGTTTTGATAATCGATAAATGTGAGTAAAGAAAAAATGTAAATTTACGCTATCTTTATTCTTTATAAACATAGTAAGCCTATGGTAAACTGGGTTATATGGAGGTATATGGGTTATGAAGATTTCTACAAGAGGACGTTATGCGATTCGTGTATTACTGGACTTGTCCGAACACGATACGGGAGAATATATACCATTATGTGATGTTGCAAAAAGACAGGAGATATCGGAAAAGTATCTGGAAGCAATTGTATCACTGTTGGTTAAGAATGATTTTCTGACTGCCTTAAGGGGAAAGGGTGGGGGCTACAAGCTGACCAGAAGACCGGAGGAATACAGTATCGCCAGTATATTAAAGATAACGGAAGGCTCCTTTGCACCGGTTGCCTGTCTGGAGCATACACCAAACCAGTGTGAAAGGGTGGCATACTGCAAAACCCTTAAGATGTGGGAGGGATTACAGCAGCTTGTGGAGGACTATTTTGAGAATATTACGATTCAGGATTTGTTGGATAATGAGCCGGGAGCGGATAATTATATTATTTGATTCATAAGAGAGAAGGAAAATAGGCATGGATAAATATTGTATGGAGGCGGCATATGTTTTGCATAAGTGTGAGCTTTAAGAAAACGCCGCTGGATATCAGGCAGAGGTTTGCATTCTCCTGGGAGGAACAGGAAGATTTTTTAAAGCATTTAAAGCAGCAGGGGATAATAACAGGAGGAGTTATGGTATCCACCTGCAACCGTAGTGAAATCTATTTTACCGGAACAGAAAATCCGGTGGGGCTTGTGGAAAAGGAATTGTCTGCGTGGAAGCAGATAGAGACAGGACAGATAAAAACATACTGCCTCTATTATACGGATGCCGGGGCAGTACGGCATCTTTTCAAGGTTGCCTGCGGGCTGGATTCCATGGTTTTGGGGGAGGATGAGATTCTCCACCAGGTGAAAGAGGCATATCTGTTTGCCAATAACCATGGATATACCAACAGTGATTTGAATATTATATTTCAGGGAGCATTTAACTGTGCAAAGTTATCCAAATCCAGTACAAGGCTGTCCAATACGCCGGTGTCCATTGGAACACTGACTGCAAATACGGTGGAGAATTATCTGCGTGTGGAGGAAAGACAGCAGGGGAGTGGAATGGTCTTAGTGATTGGTGCCACCGGGAAAATCGGCTCCATTGTGGCAAAGGATTTGACAGCGAAGGGAATTTCGGTAATTGGAACCAGCAGAAAACACCACAAACAGGAGGGAGTTTTTCTGACAGACAATATAGAATGGGTGGATTTTGAAAGCCGGTATGACTATGTACAGCAGGCAGACGCTATTGTCAGCGCTACGGCAAGCCCGCATTATACGCTTACTCTGGAGGAATTTCAGAAAAAGGCGGAAAAGGGGAAGCGACAGCTTTTAATTGATTTGGCGGTACCCTATGATATGGATAAGGAAATCGGAACGCTTTCTGGGATAACCCTGCTGGACATGGATTATTTCAAGGCACTTTCAAAGGAGAACCGCCATATCAAGCTGGGAGAGTTGGACAAAGCAGAGCATATTTTAGAAGAGTGTGCAGAGGAGGTTTTAAAGAAGCTGTATCTGCGGGACTTTAAAGAGAAAATAGGGACAAGATACGAGGAGGAATGGTTCCGGAAAATGACCTGTTATCTTAGGGAGGTACTGGACAGCGGACCTTTTTTGGAAGTACTGCAAAGGATATGTGATAAGGAGGAAGGAGAAAAATAAATGGCATATTTTCCGTTTATGGTGGATATCAAAGGAAAACAGTGTCTTGTGGCTGGCGGTGGCGGCATAGCCCTTCACAAGGTTCGCATTCTGCTTGGATTTGAGGCGCATATCAAAGTGGTTGCGCCGGAAATATGTGAAGAATTAAAGGCGTTGAGGGGAGATTCACTGGAGCTTCAGGAACGGGAATTCTTTGACGGGGACGTGGAAGATGTGGATTTTGTCATTGCCGCAACGGATGAAGAGGCGCTCAATTATCATATTTCGGACTTGTGCAGGCAAAGGAGGATACCAGTTAATGTGGTGGATAGGAAGGAGGCGTGCTCTTTCATTTTTCCAGCATTGATTCAGGATAAGGATTTGCTGGTTGCTATATCTTCCGGGGGGCAGAGTCCGGCGGCCGTTTCCTTTGTGAAGAATAAAATAAGGGAGAACATGCCGGACTATTATGGAGAAATGCTGGAACAGCTTGGAGCATACAGGGATTTTGTTTTGGAGCATGTGGACACTGCCGGAAAGCGGAAAGAGATATTTTACCGGCTGTTGGAATATGGCGATTCCCATGCAGGAAGCATACCGGAAACACTGGTACAGGAACTGGTACGGAGTGTGAATGAGGGAGATGGAAATGGTGCAGAAAATTAAAATCGGAACACGGGGCAGTGCACTTGCCCTGGTACAGACAGATGAGGTAATCCGGGCACTTCATAAAAGGTATCCGGAGCTGGAAACAGAACGGGTGGTTCTCCGGACGAAGGGAGATAAAATATTAGATAAACCGCTTCTTGATTTTGGTGGAAAAGGGGCATTTATCACCGAATTTGAGGAAGCGCTTTTGAATGGAAGGATTGACTTGGCAGTGCATAGTGCAAAGGATATGCCGATGGAATTGGCGGATGGGCTTGTTCTTGCAGGGACTCTGCCAAGGGCAGACGCCAGGGATGTGCTGGTGATGCGGAAGGGAGTACTGGCTGGTCAAGCCGCTTTCATGGGTCAGTCTGTGCAGCATGGGGCTTCCCCGCAGGAAACAGGAGGCATGGAAAAGGAAACGAAAGCATCCGGGCTTGTCATCGGAACGGGAAGTCTTAGAAGACAGTTTCAGTTAAAGAGGCTTTTCCCGGATGCTGTCTGTGTAAATATCCGGGGAAATGTGCAGACTCGTCTTCAAAAAATTCTTGATGGGCAGTGCGACGGAGTTATCCTTGCGGCAGCGGGACTGGAGCGGCTGGGTCTGATGGAGGAAAAGGAATTTGATTATCGTTGTTTTTCCTACGAGGATATGCTGCCGGCAGGAGGGCAGGGTATTATTGCCATGGAAAGCAGACAGGAAGAGGAAATTATGGAATTGGTGAAGGGTATTTCCGATTGGAATGCATATATGGAGCTGGAAACGGAGCGCAGGGTACTGCAGTTACTGGATGCGGGCTGCCAGGAAGCAATTGGTGTAATAGCACAGGTAGAGGATGACCGGATATTTCTTAAAATGCTTCGGGAGAAAAACGGAGTTATCACCGGCAGACAGGGACAGGATACGGCTGCAAACCATCTGAAGCTGGCAGATACCCTTGTGGGACAGGAATCTCCCTGCTCAACAACGTGCTCCAAAATCCAAGGTAAGCTGGCAGATACCCTTGTGGGACAGGAATGATAAGGGAACGAAAAGATGGGAAAAGTATATTTAGTAGGAGCAGGTCCCGGGGATGCGGGACTAATTACCGTAAAGGGTCTGGAAAAACTAAAGAAATGTGATGCCGTTGTATATGACAGGCTGGCTTCCGATGAACTGCTGCGCTATATTAAGCCGGAGTGCACTAAAATATATGTGGGAAAGCAAGCGGGGCAGCACTGCAAAAGGCAGGAGGAGATTAATGAAATACTGGTGAAATGCGCCGGAACCTATAAGACAGTGGTGCGTTTAAAGGGAGGCGATTCCTTTGTGTTCGGGCGGGGAGGGGAAGAGATAGAAGCCCTCTGCCGTCATGATATTCCCTATGAGGTGATTCCGGGAATCACCTCTGCCATAGCAGTTCCGGAATGTGCCGGCATACCGGTTACCCACCGGGGAGTAAGCAGGAGCTTCCATGTGATTACCGGACATACAAAAAACTCTGTGGGCAGTCCGGATTACGATTATGAGACTTTGGCAAAAAATGAAGGAACACTGGTGTTTTTGATGGGTCTTTCCAACCTGGGGGAAATTGCAAAGCGGCTGATACAGGCAGGAAAGCCGGCAGATACCCCTGTGGCGGTTATTTCAGAGGGTACCACAGAACGCCAGAGGATAGAAAGGGGTACCCTTTTTGATATTGCGGACAAGGTTAAGAAAAGAGAAATGGTAAGTCCGGCAGTCATCGTGGTGGGAGATATGGCAGAATACCAGTATCTGTACCGGTCGGATGTCTGTAAACGGGCAGGGATTATCGCAACTGCCCCTTTGAGGAACAAATTGGAGCGTGGCTTCGAGACGCTTGGCATACAGTCTGTTCCCGTATGTAATATGGAGGTGGTTCCTACAAAACAGCTGGAAAAGCTGGATGGGGAGCTTGCACATTTAAACCGGTATCAGTGGGTAATGTTTACCAGCCAGAATGCAGTCCGGCTATTTTTTGCAGAAATGGAGCGATGCAGGATTGATATACGAGCATTGGGCAGCCTGCAGTTTGCAGTCATAGGCAGTGGAACCGCAGATGCACTTTGGAAGCAGGGAATCCAGGCAGATTTCATACCCTCCCGGTATACAGTGTCGGTGCTGGCTCAGGAGTTTGCGGGTGTTGTGAAACCGGGAGAGCGGGTGCTGGTTCCAAGAGCTGTTCAGGGAAGTCCGGAACTGCCTGCCATTTTATCAGAGCATGGGATTGCCTATGAGGATATCCCGGTTTATGATGTGGCAGGAACCCTGACAAAGAACATAAGCTGTCTGGACAGTCTGGATTATCTGGTATTTGTCAGTGCTTCCGGGGTGAGTGCATTTTTTAGGGAAATTAGGAAACAGAAGCTGGTTCTATCGGAGAAGATAAAGCTTGCCTGTATCGGAAGGACAGCACAGGAGAGGTTGTTAAAAGAATATGGCAGGACAGATGTGGTGGCTGAGGTCAATGATGTGGAGGGATTGTTAGAGGCACTGAAGGAGTATGAATTGCATTGTGGAAAGTAAGGTATACAGTATTGTTGAAGACAGAAAGAAAACGGAGGTGGTAATTCATGATGCGTATGAGAAGATTACGCGTAAATGAAGCAATGAGAAGTCTGGTGAGAGAAAACAGAATCAGCAAAAATGACCTAGTCTATCCGGTTTTTGTTATAGAAGGAGAAAACATCAAAAACCCTGTGGACTCCATGCCGGGTATTTACCAGTGGTCCATCGACCGGTTTGATGAGGAGCTTGACCGGATACTGGCAGCAGGAATCAAGGCGATTCTGATTTTTGGAATACCGGCGCATAAGGACGAAGAGGGAAGCGAAGCATACAATGATGAGGGAATTACCCAGCGGGCAATCCGCCATATCAAGGAAAAGGCGCCGGATTTACTGGTGATTGCTGATGTATGTCTCTGTGAATATACCTCCCACGGACATTGCGGTCTCATCTGTGGGCAGGAGATATTAAATGATGAAACACTGGTGCTGCTTGGAAGAATGTCAGTCAGTCTTGCAAAAGCAGGCGCAGATATCATTGCACCGTCAGACATGATGGATGGAAGGGTGGAGTATATCCGGAATGCACTGGATGAGAATGGATTCCAGAATACAATGATTATGGCGTATAGTGCGAAGTTTGCTTCGGGATATTATTCGCCGTTCCGGGATGCGGCGCATTCCGCTCCCGCCTTTGGTGACCGTAGAACTTACCAGATGGACCCTGCCAACGGAAAAGAGGCAGTGCGGGAATGTGAAAATGATATTCAGGAGGGGGCGGATATTATTATGGTGAAGCCTGCTCTTGCCTATCTGGATGTGGTGAAGGATATATCTTACCGCACAGATTATCCGATTGCGGTTTACAATGTAAGCGGTGAATATTCCATGGTGAAAGCGGCGGCAATAAATGGATGGATAGACGAAAAACGGATTGTAATGGAGAACATGATTGCCATGAAGAGAGCTGGAGCAAAGATTATCATTACATATCATGCGCTGGATGTGGCAGAGTGGTTAACAGAATAGGGAGTGTGGTCTATGCGGAAAGTATATTTTTATCTTCCAGATTTTTATGTGAATTTTCATCTGATAACCATGCTGGATGACATGATGAAAAAATCACCAGAGCTGTTTTTTGATGATATAAAGATAGGTGCGGCGTATGGGTGTTTCCCGGGAAGTATATGGAATGGCGGACGTGTTGTGCTGGGAAGTTGTACGAAACGGGATATACAATATGCAATTAGTGAGCTGAATGACCGGGATATTGCGGTGCGGTATACCTTTACCAATCCTTTGCTGGAGCAACATCATCTGCTTGACACGTTTTGCAACCTGTGTATGGAATTAGGCGACAACGGTAAAAACGAGGTGCTGGTAAATTCTCCGGTTTTGGAGGAATTTATACGGAAAACCTATACCGGCTATGCAGTCCTGTCCTCCACAACAAAATGTATCAATGATATGGAGGGAATACAGAGGGAGTTAGAGAAGGATTATGCACTGGTGGTACTGGACTCTGCAATGAATAATACAGAAGAACTGTTTACCCTGCAGCATAAGGAAAAAATTGAACTGATTGTAAATCACTACTGCCAGGATAATTGTCCGAAGCGCAAGGAGCATTATGATGCAGTAGGCAGGTGCCAGCTGGAATTTTCGGAGGTGGATTTTCCGGTCTGCAGTAATATTAACAGGGATTTCTTTCAGGTTATGAAAAATAGTTCCTTTATAACAACAGATGCGATATTCGGGAGATATAAAGACGCTGGTTTTGTCAACTTTAAACTGGATGGCAGAGGGTTTAATAAATATAAGGTGTTAGAAAGCTTTCTCTACTATCTGGTAAAGCCGGAAAACAGGGATGAGATGCGGTTATATCTTTTGCGGAAGCTTTATAAGTAAATGTGAAAATAAGTATCTGCTGGCAGCTGTGGCAGATAAGAAAACGGAGTTGTGTTATGACTGTCTCTTATACACATCTCCGAGCCCACGAGACACTCGCTAATCTCGT
>ENA-UAKZ01000685-UAKZ01000685.1-human-gut-metagenome-genome-assembly--contig:-NODE-685-length-11967-cov-9.282236_pt1 | contig 11967 bp, 7 predicted proteins | sample MGYA00243693_ERZ654454 | MGnify/ENA primary metagenome ERZ654454 (study PRJEB26926, sample SAMN06164508) | human gut metagenome | biome: ENVO:00009003; feature: ENVO:2100002; material: ENVO:00002003... | reverse complement strand
CGTCGGCAGCGTCAGATGTGTATAAGAGACAGGGGAAGCGGGGGTCAGAAGAACTGGCCCTCGTTGATGAGGCGGCGCGTGGCGTCGGGGTCGCTGTTGGGGCATATCATCAGTATGTCGCCTTGCTGTGCTATCACGTAGCCGTCGAGGCCGGCTATGATGGCTTTCATGTGTTGGGGCAGTCGCACCATGCAGTTTTGGGTGCCTTGCAGCATCACGCGGGCACCACCGCTCACGGCATTGCCGTCGGCATCGGTGTGCGACACTTCGTGCAGCTCTGTCCAGCAACCTACGTCGGCCCACCCAAAGTTGCACTCCTGCACTGCCACGTTGCTGCAGTGCTCGAGCACAAGCAGATCGATGCTGCGCGGCAGGCCCTCGGGTATGCATGAGCGCACGTAGTTCATCTCCTCGGCTATGGTGACCATTTGCTTGGCCACTTCTTCAACGGGGCGGTCGGGGCGGTGTGCCATGCTTGAGAGGTGCCGGCCGAGGGTCTTGCCTTTCCACATGAATATGCCGGTGTTCCACAGGAACTCGCCGCTCTGCATAAACATCTTGGCGTAGTCAAGTTCGGGTTTCTCGCTGAACGATTGCACCTTGTGCAGCTTGTCGTCGGCGTTGCCTATGGCGTTGCCCATCTGTATGTAGCCGTAAGCCGTGTTGGGCTGCGTGGGTTTGACGCCTATGGCCAGGAAGTCGGCGTGGGTGTCAATGTAGTCGAGGCCGCGCAGTATCTGGGCTTCGAAACGGTCGGCGTGCTGTATGAGTTGGTCAGCCGGACTTACCACTACATTGGCATCGGCATCGGACAACACTGTGTGCCATGTGCCCCAAATGGCTGCGGGGGCGGTGTTGAGCTGCACGGGCTCGGGCAGAATGTTGGCCTCGGGCACTTCGGGCAGTTGCTCGCGCACGAGGGACACATAGCTCTCGTAGGTGGATATGTATATGTGGTTGGTGGGGATAAAACGGGCAAAGCGGTCGAAGGTTTGTTGCAGCAGGGTGCGGCCTGTGCCGAAGAAGTCGATAAATTGTTTGGGCAGCTCCTTCTGACTTGCGGGCCACAAGCGGCGTCCAACACCACCGGCCAGAATGATACAGTAGTTCTTATTACGTGTTTCCATTATCAAGGATTAGTGGGTTAGTTACTGGTTTTTTGAAATGATGGCTTTCGGGGCCAGTTTTCCTCGTGGTGGGAGGCGTATGGTTGTGAAAGCGATGCTAAGTTAACGAAAAAAACTGCCGTTTGGTATTGCTCCCTGGATTAAAAAAACGAAAAACCGCCTTTTATATCATTATCCGCGGAAGTTGTACCAACGGATTGGGGCTGGTAAAACGACGCGGGAGGGCGTGCCAATAACCGTAATGTGTGTGACGGTTGTAGGCATGCCCTCCCGCGTGGTGAGGTATTTATGTTATTGAAGCACGTTATGCGTCGCCCTCTTTTTTGCCCTTGTTAGGACGTCGGCGGCCTCTGTGCTTGTGTGGCTTTGGCTTGTCTGCATTGGTCGCAGGCGCATTGGCGCTGGTTGCATTTTCGGCCTTGCCATTGGCGTCGCTTTCTGTGCCTTGTTTGTTGGCATTTTGTGGACGGCGGCGACGGCGGTTGTTGTTAGTCCGCTTTTTGTTGCGCTGAGGCTTGTCTTGCGTTGCTTCAGCCTCGTCCTCTTGTGCCGCAGTGTCGCTTTCGCTGTCGGCGCTGTCAAAGTTGTTATTTCGCAATGTGGCAAAATGCTCGTCGTGCTCTGTGCCGAACACGATGTCGTCCAGCGTGAGCGATGGCACAATGCTTGCGGCGGCGTCTGACTCGCTGTCGTTGTCAAGGTCTTTGTCCTCGGTTTCAGCAGCCTCGGTGGTTTCAACGGCAGTGGCGGCAGTGTAGTCGGCAGTGGCGTCAGTGTCAATGGTGTTGATGGCAGTGTCATCACCCTCTTCGGCTACGCTGTCAGTATCAATGGCCATACTGTCGCTTTCTTCGGCCACCTTGTCAGTATTTTCAACCTCATTTTCAGCCTTCTCTGTTACGCTGTCAAATGCGGTCTCTGCTTCGGGCTTGGCCTCAGGCTCAATGTCTGTTTCAATTTCAGCCAATGCTTTGCTTGCGGCCTCTTGGCTTTCGAACTCGGCTTCGTGGCTTTCATTTGTAGCCTCTTGGCTTTCGAGTGCGGCCTCTTGGCTTTCGTCCTCAGCTTGCGGTGCAGGTTTGATGTCCTCCTTTATGATGAAGGTTCCTTCCACTTCGGCCAGCGTTTGCACTTCGTTGGTTGTGTGGGCGGTGTCAGCGTCATTGGCCATTTCAGCGCTTGGGGCAACGGGCGTTTCGGCTTCAGCGTGGCTGGGTGCTTCGGTCTTGGCATAGCGGCTCTCTGCCACGGCTTCAGCCTCATGGTCGGCGTGTGTACGGAGTGCGCCTAACAGACCCGATATTTGTGCCTGCGCTTCGCTTGCCACGGCTTCGGGCACGGCTTCAGGCTCTGTCTTGGTTTCGATGGCTTCGGCCTTGGCCTTGGCCTTTTCAGCCATTTGGCGCTTGTGCTCTGCCTTGGCGCGTTGTCGTTCCACTTCGGCTTGGCGTTCAGCCTCGCGTTTGGCGGCACGCTCCTCGGTGGTAGTGGCGCCCTTGGTCTGTCCCTTCACGGCATCGCCCATGGTCTTGGGGCCACGGTTGCGTGTGCGCTTTTTGCGCAGGCTCTCGTCGGCAGCTTTCAGCTCGTCCTCTTCGGGGGGAGCGGGTATTCCCTTGGCCTCGTAGTCCTCAGCTGTGAGCACGGGTTCGGCAGGTGGTGTGTCAATCACTTCGTACGAGGCAGCCTCGTCGTAAGCCGTGTCGTAAGCCTCGTCAGAGAGTTCCTGTGCGCTCTTCGGAGCCTTGCTGTCCTGTTCTTCGAGCACGGGGGCGTCGGCCTTGTTCTTGCCCTTGGCTTTTGAAGTCTTGCCCTTGCTCAGTCCGTCCTCGATGGTGTCGATTTTGGGCAGAGCGAACGACTCCTCGGCCTCCATGGCAGTGCGCTTTTCTTTAGCACGGAAGATGCTGTCGTATGTGGCAGGCTCGCGGCGCATGCGTGTGAGTGCCTCTTTCGAAGCCTCCTGCTGGCTCTCCTTTTTTGAGCGTCCGCTGCCGCGTGCTATGGTGATGCCTTCGATGCTGATAACGGTGCGGAAGCCCTTTTCACCATCGCAGGCAGAGTCCTTAAAGTTGATGTTGATGCGGTTTTTCTGACTCCACTCCAGCAGTTTGCTCTTAAAGTTAACCTCCTTCTGCGCCACGTTGTCAAGGTCGACGTACCGGCCTATAATGCGGTTGTTAATGAACCATTGGCAAGTTTTGAAGCCGCGGTCCAGATAAATGGCCCCCATCAGCGCCTCAAAGGCATTGCCGCCAATGTTGGTGTGGCTCATGCGTGTGCCTTGTGCGGCCAGAATAAGCTTTTCGAGCCCCATGTCGGCAGCCAGTCGGTTAAGTGCCTCGCGCTGCACGATTTTGGAGCGGGTAGATGTGAGAAACCCCTCGCGCTTGTGTGGAAAGTGGTGGAAGAGAATGTCGCTCACGATGGTCTCGAGCACGGCGTCGCCCAGATATTCGAGTCGTTCGTTGTTGAGCGGTTTCGAGGTATTCTCGCTGCGCTGTTTGCGGTCGCGGTTGTTGGCCTTGCGGTCCTTGCCGCCCTTTTTGCTGTCGGCGTCACGTCGGTAGCTGAGCGACTTGTGCGAGAAAGCGATGCGGTATATCTCGATATTGTGCGGGTAAAAGCCCAATATGTCGTATAGGGCCGACAGAAACTCCTTGTTCTTGCGGAAGGGGAGCTTCATGCGGTCAAATAAGTTCAGTATCATATATATGCAGTGCAAATGTGGCGTGACGTGCTGTTGCGCAAGTCGTGCGCACAAATTGCCGTTGAATTAGGGTGTATGATGTGGATATGGGAAAAGCGCAAATGTGCAGATGCGCCAGCGTGCCGAAATGCTATGCGTGATAGCATTTGCACATCTGCGCATTTGCACATTTGCACATGTTACGCGCCTTTGGGTGCGTTAGGCTTCATACTTCTTTACAATGCAGCAGGCGTTGTGTCCGCCAAAGCCGAATGTATTGCTCAATGCAGCGCGTACGGTGCGCTTTTGTGCCTTGTTAAAGGTGAAGTTGAGGTTGTAGTCGATGTTCTCGTCGCGATCGTCGTCCTCGTGGTTGATGGTAGGCGGCACAATATCGTTCTGCACCGAGAGGCAGCAGATGAGTGCTTCGACAGCACCGGCAGCACCGAGCAAGTGGCCGGTCATACTCTTTGTAGACGAGATGTTGAGCTCGTAAGCGTGCTGGCCAAAGAGTTTGGTAATGGCCTTCACCTCAGAGATGTCGCCCACGGGGGTAGATGTGCCGTGCACATTGATGTAGTCGATGTCCTCGGGCTTCATTTCAGCGTCTTCGAGGGCAGCCTTCATCACGAGGTTGGCACCGAGTCCTTCGGGGTGTGAAGCAGTGATGTGGTGTGCGTCGGCCGACATGCCAGCGCCAGCTACTTCGCAGTAAATCTTGGCGCCGCGTGCCTTGGCGTGCTCAAGTTCCTCAAGAATGAGTATGCCGGCACCCTCGCCCATGATAAAGCCGTCGCGGCTCTTGCTGAAGGGGCGTGAAGCGTGTGTGGGGTCGTCGTTGCGTGTTGAGAGCGCGTGCATGGCGTTAAATCCGCCCACGCCGCAGGGCCAGATGGCAGCTTCGGCACCACCGGTCACCATGGCGTCGGCCTTGCCGAGGCGAATGAGGTTGAAGGCGTCGGCCAGAGCGTTGGTTGAAGAGGCGCAAGCCGACGTAGTGGTGTAGTTGGGGCCATGGAAACCATACTGGATAGAGATTTGTCCGGCAGCGATGTCGGCAATCATCTTAGGAATGAAGAAGGGGTTGAACTTAGGGCCGTTCTCCTTGTTGATGGCATAGTAGCCAGCTTCCTCCTCAAAGGTGTGAATACCACCGATACCTACACCGAGCACCACGCCGATGCGGTTCTTGTCGATAGTTTCGAGGTCCCAGCCGCTGTCCTTGATAGCCTCCATGGCAGCCACGAGAGCGTACTGCTCGTAAAGGTCCATTTTGCGAGCCTCCTTGCGGTCGATAAAGTCGGTAGCCTTAAAGCCCTTCACCTCGCATGCAAACTGTGTTTTGAACTTCGACGCATCGAAGTGTGTGATAGGGCCGGCGCCGCTAACGCCGTTCTTGATGTTTTCCCAAGTTTCGGGTACTGTGTTACCTACTGGTGTGAGGGCGCCAAGGCCTGTTACAACAACTCTTTTGAGTTCCATAAAGTTTGAATATCGTTAATGAATGCGCAGCCGTCAGCTTGAGTGGCAGCATGGGCGGTGTGTGCCCTGTGGCTCTCTCTGCACTTTAGTAGATTAGCACGCACGCGGCAGTGTGCTGTCCGCTTGTTTCCCGCGCCACGTGATGGGTGGGCTGGGGTAGTACTCGCTAATCTACTAAACAAATAAGGTGTGTTTCGAGGGGTGGGCTTGTGTGCACCAGAGCTGTTCAGCTGTGTGCTGCAGCATAGGGGTGAAACGTGTTGATATGCAGTGTTTTTGTAGGCGTATAATGCCATAATGCAATTAACGTTTAACGTACAGCGACCTGTCTCCACACCGTCAGGGGGCTGACAGCATAGCGACGCAGACGCGTAACGTTAAACGTTAATTGTTTTGGGTTGGGTAGTCGTAAGACAAGCAGATTACTTGTTAACTTCTCCTTCGATGTAAGCGATAGCGTCACCTACGGTTGAAATCTTTTCAGACTTGTCATCGGGGATAGTGATGCCAAATTCCTTCTCAAATTCCATGATGAGCTCTACAGTGTCGAGAGAGTCAGCACCGAGGTCGTTAGCGAAGCTTGCTTCGTTCTTAACTTCAGATTCGTCAACGCTGAGCTTGTCAACGATGATAGCCTTTACTTTTGCTTCAATATCAGACATAGTTTCTTTATTTGAATTTAATGAATTATGTTCCTTGTATTTAAGTTTCCGCGTGCAAAAGTAATGCTTATTCCTAATACTGACAAACTTTTAGGCTAAAAAGATACGATAAATTGCACGTTTTTTGAAAAAGTGTGCGCTCCCGGGCGTTAGGGTCGTGTTTTCCAGCACAATCCGTCGAGTGATTTGTGCTCCCTGACAAAGCAAGAGCACAGCAGGCCAACAGCCACCGATGTGGCCATGCCGATGCAGCCGTAGAGCAGGAAACTTGTGTCGGTGAGATGGCGCACGGCAAACACTGCTCCCACGCCACACACAAAGCCCGTAAGAGCCGCTTTGCCGCCGATGCGCGGAAAGAATATGCCCATCAGGAACAGACCGCCGAGACCGCTTGAGAGCAGTCCGAGTATTTCCTGGAAAAAGTCGAGCAGCGACAGAATGTGCCATGTGGCCATGAGCAGTGCGATGCACATGCCCAATGCGCCCGACACAATGCAGGTGCGGCGTGCCACGCGCAGGGTGGCGGCATTGCTGGCTGTGGGACGGAAGCGTTGGTAAAAGTCGACACTGTAGGCTGTGGCCACAGAGTTGATGTTGGACGAGATGGTGCTCATGGTAGCGGCAAAAATAGCCGCAATGAGCAGTCCGGCCACCCCTTGTGGCAGCTGGCTCATCATGAAGAAGGGAAATATCGTGTCGGCCTTGCCCATGGTGTAGTCGAGCGCTGCGGGGTGTGTCTTGAAAAAGGTGTACAGCCCTGTGCCAATGGCAAAGAATGCCACACTCACAAACACGCTCATCAGACCGTTGAGCATGATGCTGCGCCGTGCACCAGCCTCGTCCTTAGTGGTAAGGTAGCGCTGAATGACAGTCTGGTCGCTGGTGTAAGATATGAGGTTGTTGGCCATACCGCCTAATATGATAACCCAGAAGGTGGCCGAACGGTAGTCGAGGCTCCAGCTAAAGAGCCGCATCTTGTGGTCGTCCATGGCTATCTGCCAGAAACCGCTTGCACCGCCATCGGTGCCCCACACCAGGTAGCCGGCTGCAAAGAGTGCACCACCCACCAGTATGAAGCCCTGCACCACATCGCCCCACACCACGGCCTCGACACCACCCATGGTGCAGTAAACGATGGTGACAAGCGCCATGAGCACAATGCAGATGTAGAGATTGATGCCCGTAACCGCCGTAAGCGCCAGCGAGGGCAAGTAGAGCACCAATGCCATGCGCACCACCATAAAGATGATGAACAAGGCCGATGCCAGCAGACGTGTGGGCGCGTTGAAGCGACGTTCAAGATACTCGTAGGCACTCGTCACGTTGAGGCGTCTGAAAAATGGCAAATAATACTTGATAACGGGGAACGACACCAGCAGTATGGTCACCAGCATGGGGTAGTAAGTCCAGTCGGTGGCGTAAGCCTTGGCGGGGTAGGCCATGTAGGTGATGGCGCTGAGCATGGTGGCATAGATGCTGATGCCCGCTGCCCACCAGGGTATGCGGCCGCCGCCCTTGAAAAAGTCGTCGGCATTGCCCTCGCCGCGCTTCATAAAGTAATAGCCCAGCAGCACCATGCCCACGAGATAGGCCACGAGCACCGTCCAGTTGAGCCACCCAAAGGTGGGCCGCACGTCCATCTTGACAGCTGTTACGGCTACCGACCTGATGCCCGGCTTGCTCTCGCCGTCCACCACCACCCATTCGCCGTCACATGCCACAAGGGCGGCCCCGGCGCGTGCCAACAGCGGCGAGCGGCTTTCGGCCACCCACGTGTTGGTGATGGTGTGGTAAATAATGAGTTCGTCGTTGAAAGCGTACCAAGCCTCGGGCTGGCGCATGTAGGTGGCCTTTTCGAGTTCGAGCCTTGCTACATAGGCGTGCATGGCCTGTGTGCCATACCTTTGGGCGTCGAGCCGTGCCTGTTTGATGAGCAGAGGTCGGTTGATGGCCGCCTCAAAGCGTTGTTTGTTCACACCGCCCGCAAACACTATGTGGGCACAGCCCGAGGGCACACCTGCGGCACCGGCCAGGGTGACGGCCTCGGTGCGGCCGTGTGGCACAATGGGGGCCATACGCGTCCATTGGTGTGTGGCGGGGTTGTAACACCACCCGTCGGTGTGTGCCATGCCCCGTTGGGTGTCGGTGGCAGGGGCAAATCCGCCCGCCAGGTAAAAGCAAGGTCCCGTGGCGCTGTTCTGCACCACGCCCACGGGCTGCACACGTGCGGCACCGGGCAGGTCGGGCAGGCGCTCCCACTGCTTGCCGCCGGGGAAACGCAGTCGGTAGGCAGCCTGCGAGGGGCTACCGTTGCTCAGTCCGCCGGCCACGTAGATGTAGCCGCCGCCGTAGGCCCCCGCCATGTTGTCGAGCGGCAGGGGCAGTGCGGGCAGTGCCTCTATTACGAGTTGGTGGTTGTGGCCCGACTTGAGGTAGTAACCTTTGGCCAGGCTCTGCTTGCCGTTGCTTGTGCCGCCCACGCACACCATGCCGTGTGGCACACTTACCCCCACACCGTAGGCGGCGGGTTGCGGCAGACAGCCTATTTTGTGCCATTGCATAGTGTTCGCAGTGTGGTGCAGGTTAAGTTCGTAGATGTCGGCATAGAATTGCTTGTCACCGCCGTCGGCAGCCGGTGTGCCCGGAAAGTTGCAGCCGCCGGCCACTAATAGTTTGCTGCCCGTGCTGCCGGCAAATGCGGCCGACACGCCTTGCTGCCCGTTGACGCACAGTGAAGGCAAGGGGCGGTAGCTGACGGTGTTGAAGGGGTTGTCGTTGCCGCCGTGGCGGGCTTGCGCCAGCATGGTAAGTGACAGGCAGAGTGTGAGCAGTGTGAGTAGCAATTTGTTCATGGTGGTGATGATATTAGATGTATATCCGTTGGCGGAATTATTGGTTAACGGGTTAACAAGTTGACAGGTTAACAAGTAAGTATGTTATACACTACTTGTTATGTTAAAGCCAGAATGACAGGAAACTTAAAAAGCTTGGCCAACTTGCCAGTTACCCCGTTGACTTGTCAACTTGTTTGTCAGTTCCGCCAATTGGTTATGATTGGGCAAAGATACGTAATCGTTTGCATCTGCAATGTAATATTTGCCACAAAATGGTGGTTGATGGGGTTGCAAGTGACCGTATTTATAAGTCAGAAAGTTTGCCCCGTACGGTGCAGCGTGTGCGTTGTGGCAAGTGTGAGCCTTGTGTCTGAAACAACAGAAATCCCCTTGACGGCTGTGCAGCCGCAAGGGGATTTCGAGCTTCTATGGCTTTATCATTCAATGCTGATTAGTCACGACGCGGACGGCGTGGTGCGTGACCACCTTCGCCACCTTCGCGGCGCGGACGGCGTGCGGGACGTTCCTCCCAGCCTTCGGGCTTCTCTTCGAGCACGCGGTGTGAAAGGCGGAACTTGCCGGTCTTGTCGTCAATTTCGAGGAGCTTGACCTTGATGGTGTCACCCTCTTTAATGCCAGCTTCCTCAACAGACTCGAGGCGCTTCCATGCTATTTCGGAGATGTGGAGCAAGCCTTCCTTGCCCGGCATGAACTCTACAAAGCAGCCGTAAGGCATGATGCTGACAACCTTGGCGTCGTAAACCTCGCCCACTTCGGGTATGGCCACGATGGCACGTATCTTGGCCACGGCAGCATCGATGCTCTCCTTGTTGGGGCCAGACACCTGGATTTTGCCTACGCCGTCTTCTTCGTCGATGGTGATGGTGGCACCAGTGTCCTCCTGCATGCCCTGAATGATCTTTCCGCCCGGGCCAATAACGGCACCGATAAACTCTTTGGGAATTTCGAAGGCTTCGATGCGGGGAACGTGGGGCTTGAGTTCGGGACGTGGTGCGGGCATGGTTTCGAGAATCTTGCCCAAGATGTGCTCACGTGCCTGCTTGGCTTGGTTAAGAGCCTTTTCAAGGATTTCGTATGACAGACCGTCACACTTGATATCCATCTGTGTGGCAGTAAGACCCTTTGCAGTACCGGTGGTCTTGAAGTCCATGTCGCCCAAGTGGTCCTCATCGCCCAGGATGTCGCTCAATATGGCGTACTTGTCCTCGCCGGGGTTCTTGATAAGGCCCATGGCAATACCGCTCACGGGAGCCTTGATGGGCACACCAGCGTCCATCAGAGCCAGAGTTCCGGCACATACGGTGGCCATAGACGATGAGCCGTTTGACTCGAGAATGTCGCTCACCACGCGCACTGTGTAGGGGTAGTCGGCAGGGATTTGGCCCTTGAGGGCGCGCCATGCCAAGTGGCCGTGACCAATTTCGCGGCGGCCTACGCCACGCTGTGCCTTGGCCTCGCCAGTTGAGAAGGGAGGGAAGTTATAGTGGAGGAGGAAGCGCATGTAGCTCTTGTCGAGCACATCGTCAACCATCTTTTCGTCGAGCTTGGTGCCGAGGGTGGCAGTGGCCAGAGCCTGTGTTTCGCCACGTGTGAAGATGGCCGAACCGTGAGGCATGGGCAGGGGTGACACTTCGCACCAGATGGGGCGGATATCGGTGGTTTTGCGGCCGTCAAGACGCTTGCCCTCGTCGAGAATGCAGCGGCGCATGGCATCGCGTTCTACGTCGTGGTAGTAGCGGTCTACCATGGCGTTCTTTTCTTCGAGTTCTTCGGGTGAGAGTTCGGGGTGTGCGGCAGCATAGCGTTCCTTAAATCCTTCGCGTATTTCGGTGAAGGCATCTTCGCGCTGGTGCTTGTCGTGGTCGCCGGCTTCGGCAATGGCGTAGGCGGGCTTGTAGCATTCGTCCTTTACTTGCTGGCGGAGTTCCTCGTCGTTCACCTCGTCGTCGTATTCGCGCTTGACGTCGGTGCCGAGTTCCTTTGAGAGTTCCTTTTGCAACTGGCACATGGGCTTGATAGCCTCGTGAGCCACCTTGAGTGCTTCGAGCAGTGCGCTTTCGGGCACTTCGTCCATTTCGCCTTCAACCATCATGATATTCTCTTCGGTGGCACCTACCATGATATCCATGTCGGCCTCCTTGAGCTGGTCGAAGGTGGGGTTGACAACGTATTCGCCGTTGATGCGTGCTACGCGCACCTCAGAGATGGGGCCTTCAAAGGGAATGTCGCTGGCAGCGAGGGCTGCTGATGCGGCAAAGCCGGCCAGTGCGTCGGGCATGTCAACACCATCGGCTGAGAAGAGCGTGATGTTAACGTATACCTCGCAGTGGTAGTCTGAGGGGAAAAGTGGGCGCAGTGCGCGGTCTACCAGACGTGAAGTAAGGATTTCGTAGTCGCCGGCGCGGCCTTCGCGCTTGGTGAAACCGCCGGGGAAACGGCCTGCGGCGCTATATTTTTCTTTGTAGTCGCACTGGAGGGGCATGAAGTCTGTGCCGGGCTGAGCCGTCTTGGCAGCACAAACGGTGGCAAGCAACATGGTGTTGTTCATACGCAGCATAACTGCGCCATCAGCTTGCTTGGCCAATTTGCCAGTTTCGATGCTGATGGTGCGTCCATCGGGCAGCGAAACGGTCTTGGTTATCACGTTCATCTGATTGTTGTTATAAATTATTTTGATTTTACCTTCGTTGTAACGCACAAAAGTAGCAATTATTTTTTAAGTGGAGGGAGTGGGGCTTTACTTTTTTCTGATTTAGAACAAGCTTTGCGAGCTAATGTGTTAACCCGTTGGCGGTATTTCAGGTAAACGAGTTAACAAGTTGACAGGTTAACAGGTAAGTTTGCCAAGCTTTTTAAGCTTCCTGTCATTCTGGCTTTAACATAACTGAAGTTTCGGATTCAGCCCCCCCTTGCTAAATCCGAAACTTGAGTAACATAATAAGTGGTGTATGGCATACTTACTTGTTAACCTGTCAACCCGTTAGCTCGTTACCTGAAATACCGCCAACGGGCTAGCCCAGGGCAAGCGAAGCGACACTTTGGGGCTCCCGCGTGGTAGAGTTTCCGCGCCCTGTAAGGTAGGGCGTTCAAAATAGGTATCAAAAATGAGATCGTTTTTGGGAATTCTATTCGTTGTTGTTGCTATTCGGTGA
>ENA-UAKZ01000683-UAKZ01000683.1-human-gut-metagenome-genome-assembly--contig:-NODE-683-length-12022-cov-5.718643_pt1 | contig 12022 bp, 5 predicted proteins | sample MGYA00243693_ERZ654454 | MGnify/ENA primary metagenome ERZ654454 (study PRJEB26926, sample SAMN06164508) | human gut metagenome | biome: ENVO:00009003; feature: ENVO:2100002; material: ENVO:00002003... | reverse complement strand
ATCTACACCCTAGAGTTCGTCGGCAGCGTCAGATGTGTATAAGAGACAGGAATGAGAGATATATTGACACGTGGCTATATCAAATGCTAACCACTACAGTAATGGAGAGTTTGAATGAAAGCCAGAAAGGGATTTCTTTTGAATTATTATTTGATGTCAGAGAGCGAGGACAGGAGGATATTTGTCAGGATATTGATATTGAAAGAATGCTGGAGGATTTGAGCGCAAGGGAAAAGCTTGTTGTCATCCTGCACTTTCTTGAAAATAAGAAGATAGAGGAAATAGCGGTTATTTTAAATGCAAATATCAGCACTGTAAATGCACTGTTATACCGAAGCCTGAAAAAAATGGGAATTGGAATGATGGAAGGAGAACTGCAATATGGAGGATGATCGGTTAGAGGAAATGAAAAAATATTACGATGACATAAAACTTCCATTGGAACTGAAGGTCACGGTGGAACGTGGGATAAAGCAGGCAAAAGCAGATTCTATTAGGCAGGAACAGCAGGCAAAACATCAATTTGTTTTGTCAGGCTCTGGTGGCATGTTATCCAGACTGTTTCGGGGATAAAAGGGGCTTCTTCTGCATTGTCCGGACCGGACTTGTTAACACCAGCTTGACAAATATTATTTTGATTTACAACAGAGGTAAAATTGTGATATTATACTATACAAAAGAAACTTGTGGTATGGTGTATTTTTACCGAAGTAAAATGGTAACGGATTTGTTAAGAAGGAGAGAATTTTTGATGAGAAAAAAGAGGTCAAGATTGGTTAGTTTCACACTGGCTGCAGTACTTGTAATTTCTTCTGTCAATGTCGGGACAGTATCAGCGGCAGAAGCAGATGCCGGCAAGGTGGAGACACAGGCAGAGGTGATAACAGATGAGGACAGTACAGAGGCTGTCAGTGAAGCAGAAACAGATATCCAAAAGGAAGAAGCGGACAGCGAGGAAGCTTCCACACAGCAGGATATAACAGAGGCTGTGACGGAAGCAGTGACAGAAACCACCACAGAAGGTGATGTGGAGACATCTACGGAGGCAGATACAGAGGCAGAGGATATTGTATCTGTAGAGGAGACTATCGAGAAGACAACAGTAACAGCCAGTGCCGGGACACTGGTATATAATCTGATGACAGATAAGACTCTTTTTAATATGGTTTTGTCTGCTTATAATGAAGGTGCAGGAGCCCAGAAAAACAAGAATAATTTTACATATGGAGATTTGAGTGCATATACGGGTGTACTTGATTTTTCCAGCACAGCAAATGCAGCCAGTGTAAGGAGTATTGCAGGTCTTGGCTGCGCAAAAAAGGCACAGTCAATCAATATAAGCAGTTTTACCGGTGTGACAACAATTCCGGCAGAGGAATTTTCCGGTTGTGCCTTTCAGACAATTGTTTTGCCGTCAAGTATTACGACAATTGGAACCTCAGCATTTTTTGAGTGTAAGAATCTGACAACCATTACACTGCCGGATACATTACAGTCCTTGGGAAAACAGGCATTTGCAAGCTGTACCAGTCTGAAGAGTGTACATTCCACAAAGAAAAATAATACATTACCGTCTGGATTGACGGTTATTAAGGAACAGGTTTTTCTGGATGATACCAGTTTAGAGGAGATTGCTATTCCGTCGTTTGCGAATGGACGAATCATGCAGGATGAGCCGTCTCTGTTTGCCGGCTGTACAAAGCTTGCAAGGGTTACCATCGGCAAGAGTATCACAACAATACCAGCCAGTGCATTTTCAAAGACCGGGACGGGTACGGCAGGTGGATTAGAGGTGGTATTTGAAGCAGATTCCCAGCTGGATAAAGTTTTGGGCAGTGCATTTAGCGGAAGCAAGCTTACCAGTACAGTTGATTTTACCAATTGTAAAAAACTGACTACCATTGAGGGCTCTGCTTTTGAAGGGGCAGAAGGCTTGACAACGGTTATTTTACCAAATAAAACAAGCGGCACCATGAAATTCGGTGACAATGTGTTTGCAAAGACAAAGCTGACTACGATTTATAAAGCAGGAGCTGCTTCCAGTGAAGGGGTTGTGCTTCCTGATTATGTAAATGGAATCGGACAGGGTTGTTTTTATAACAACACTGTCATGACAAGAATTTCTCTTTCACCGGCACTGACAGCAATTCCGGATTATACCTTTGATGGCTGTACTGCATTGGCTACAGTGGAGCAAAGACAGTCCGGGTCAAACTGTGAAGTAAAAGAAATCGGCGATTGTGCGTTCCGTTCCACCGCCATTACCAATACAGATTTCCTTATGAAGATGAACAAGCTGGAAACCATTGGTTATCAAAGAATGGACTTGGTAACGGATTACGGGATTGAGACGGTGGGTAAGACAGAGACACAGAAAAGCGAGGCAGAAAAGATTAAGTCCCTTCCACTGGGTGGTGTGGCAACCAGTCAGCTTCCGATTGTAATATATGATACACATCAGAAGAAAAAGAATGATAGAGAGTATTATGGAAGTGAGGTTTTTACGAACTGCAGCCAGCTGACCTCTGTAAAGATTCCGGCATCCGTAAAGAATATTGGCGGACGTGCCTTTTATTTCGTAAACTATAGGGGAGCGACGGATGCGTTGCGCTCTAATATTACCAGTGTTACATGGGCGTCCGATACAGCAGGACAGGTGCGGAATATATATGCGGAAGCATTTCAGGGAAATGCAAAGCTGGAAACGGTTGTGCTTCCGGATAATGCAAACGCAAAGGAAAGCCTGAATATTGGAGCTTATGCGTTCCATGGCTGTGCAGCAATAACAAAATTGGGTGTGGCGGGCAAAACGGATAACGTTCTTCCGGCATCTGTGGCATCCATTGCAGCCGGAGCATTTTTCCGATGCCAGAGCTTGACGAATATTACCATTCAGTCTAAGAGGGATGGAACCTGTCCGGCGCTTGGAATTAAGGTGTTTGAACAGTGCAGCAGTCTGGCAAAGGCTACGGTACCGGAAAAGATTACGGAGATACCGAGACATTTCTTCTACAATGCACCGATAAGTGTGTTTAATGTGGGAAGCAACCAGAAGATTGGCATTACAAAGATTGGAGATTTGGCATTTTTTGGAAATGCCTTTACAACGTTGGATTTGACAAAATGGACAGAGCTTGTAGAGATTGGCGGAGGTGCCTTTGCAAATGTTGATACGCTGATAGAAAGCGGAGAGACGAAGAATACGGCAATACATGCAACGCATGCCCCGTGTCTGACAACTGTAATTTTGCCGAATACAATGAAACAGAATCTTTTTATTAATTCCTGCTTTGTTTTCGGACAGTCATACTTTGATACAATGAAGACGGCAAGCCATGCGGTAAACGGACAGGTGTATATTCCGGATTATGTATATGAGAACGCCCAGCAGGCAATGTTTGGAGGAACCGGTTTAAAGAAAGTGGTTTGGCAGGCAGATACCACCGGAAAGAATGTATGGAAATCTATTCCTGTGTTCCAGTATGAGGTGTGTAGCAGTATAACGGATGCGAAGGATGTGCTTCCAACAGGAACCTATTTAACAAGTATCGGGCAGGGTGCGTTTTATAACAGTGATATCCGGTCGGCAGATTTATCCGCATATAAGAATCTTAAGGAGCTTGGCTCTGGTGCGATATCCGGCTCAGCCTGGGGGATATCCGGTAAGGTTGGTGTGTTTATGCAATGTCCATATCTGACAAGTGTAAAGCTGCCGCAGACCAATACCGGTGTCAGTCTTCTTGTGAAGGATAAAACATTTTTTAAATCCGAAAATCTGGCACAGGTGGAGTTGGGAAGTACGGCAGAGATACAGCAAGAGGCATTTTCTGGCTGTGCGGCACTTCGCTCCATTGTTTTTCCGAATACGTTGACCAAAATCGGACAAAAAGCCTTTAATCAGTGTACTTCATTGGAAACTGTGAATTTTGGTAAGCTGAAAGAGATAGGGAATTATGGTTTTTCAGAATGTACATCCTTAAATCTCACCAATTCCGGTCTGCCAAATACGCTGGAAACAATCGGCACATATGCTTTTTGGAAGGATACGAATCTGGGAAAGGTAGTATTTGGACCAGCATTAAAGAAAATTGATTCCTATGCATTCCAGAAGAGTGGTGTTGAGGAGGTAGAGTTTAGCAAGGCAGCCCGCCTGGAGACGATAAATGCCTATGCATTTTCAGAAACGGCAATTAGGTCCTTCAAGCTGTCCGGAACAAAGGTTGCAAAGATTCCGACTTCTACGCTTTATGGATGTACCAGTCTGACCTCTGCCAGCTTTGGAGAGGAAGTGCTCTATATTGACCAGGATGCATTGGCTGGCTGCCGGAATTTAAGCAGATTTGAATTTGCCTCTACGGCAACAGTGAACAACAAGGTATTTTATAAATCCTACAAGAATCCGACTAATCAGAATGTGGATTACACAGCTAATGGTGGGAATATTACAATCGTAGTGAATACACCGGATAAAACAACGGTTCCGATTGGCAGAACCATTACATTGCCATATTATGTTAATCCTAAGGGAACCTCCGGCTTTGATTATGTGCTGGTGGGCGACATGAATTCACCAGAAGAGGTGAAGACTCACTTAAAGGTAAGTGCAAAATTACTGGATGGATATTACTGGAAGAAACAGACGAATCTGGCAGATGAACAGGCGGCCTACAAGATTGTAGATAAGAAGTATTATGAGGCATTGGCTGCAACAAAGACATGGAAGCGTACGGATATTACCGGCAGCAATGTGGAGGTTGATGTAATTGATATTGCAGGTGTGACTGCCACAACAGAACCGATTAATCTGAGTGTAACCTGCAGCTTGACCTTTGAATGCGCACCGAATGCTGGTGTACCGGTATCCGTAACTGCAAGTAAATTTTCTGCCAAGTATAACATAGAGGTAAAAGAGGTTCCGTTCTGTGCGGATTTGTATGCTGACAGTAGGCGCACACAGAGTGTAGCGTACGGAAAGACAGAAAAAATTCAGGCAACCGCATCTAAGAAGTATGTGCAGTATTATTTTGATATTAACAATACAGAAGCAATAAATTGTATGCCGGATACATATGATGTGGTAGTGGAGACAGATAATCCGAATGTTTTGTATCCTTCGGGCAGTACAGGAGGAACCAAGGTATCCTCTTATGCCACAACAAGGGGAACCAGGGTAAATACATCTACACAGACGATTTCGCCGAATACAAGTTCACAGATGTTTTACCTGGTAGCGGCAGGTATAGGTACGGCGCACATCAAGGTTTATCCAAAGGGTCATCCGGAATATGCAAGAGTATATACCTATGTGGTGAATGCCGATATTCAGAAAATAACATTAAAGGTTCCGGATAGTTATACAAACGGTGTCAATGTGGGAGCGTCCTTCTGCGTATTTGACAGCTATGAAAACTGCTTTAAGCAGACTGCCAAGGCACAGGATATGTCAAAATATCCGGTATACTCTAATATGAAAATTGTCTATACCTCCAGTGACCCGGATTATGTGTCAGTGGATGACAGGGGAAATGTCAGGATATTGAAAGCAGATACATACAAAAAAACAGTGCAGATTACAGCAACGGCACCGATATCCAATTCAAACAGTACGGTAAGGGCAAGCGTTAGTGTAAGAGTGAATTCACGAACCGGACAGACATCAGGGGGTGCATCGGGAGTACTCGAAGACCCGTCCAAACCGTTACAAAACAACAGTAAGGTTATGGACCCGGCTTCTGGTACCACCTATGTTGTCACAAAGGTGAGTCAAAAGGATTTACAGGGAGAGGTTAAGTTTTCAAAGACAACGGGCACGGCAAATGTGGTGATACCGGATACCCTTACTATTAACGGAGTACGGTACAAGGTTACTACCATTGCAGCAGATGCATTTAAGGGAAATACAAAAATAAAGACCATTAAGCTTGGAAAATATATTAAGCAGATAGACAGCAATGCGTTTTCCAACTGTAAGAACCTTACTAAGGTGACGATTTCAGATAGTGTAACAAAGATTGGGAAAAAGGCATTTTATAACTGTAAGAAACTGACTACGGTGTCTTTGTCAAGCAAGAGCAAAGTTACGGAAATCGGTGACAGTGCCTTTTATAATTGTTCAAAGCTGAAGAAAATAACCATTCCGGCGAAGGTGAAAAAGATTGGAGCAAAGGCATTTTACAATTGCAAGAGCTTAAAGACCATTACCGTTAAATCAACGGTATTGAAAAAGGTTGGCAGCAAGGCCTTTAAGAATATTCACAAAAAAGCAACCATTAAGGTTCCGAAGAAGAAGTATAGTGCATATAAGAGGTTGTTAAAGGGTAAAGGTCAGAAGAGTACCGTTAAAATCAAAAAATAATTGAAAAAGAGAGGCTGCTTTCATAGCAGTCTCTTTTTGCTTTATTGCTAAGTATATGAGAAAAAGGTCCAGTGGACCTTTTTTGAGTTGCCATGCATCCGGAAGAAGCTGCCGGTGGCAGGGTTCTGTAGGTGGAAAGCCGTCTCATAAAGCAAAAATAGGTTGGAATTGGAAAAAAGCATTGATAAACAAAGGTTGCACCGTCATTCAAATAAGGTTATAATAAAAAAATGTACAGTTATAAATAAAAAGAGTGAAAGAATAGGAGAAAGAAGATTGAAGGTAATGAAAAGGATAACTTCGTGGATACTGATTGGGGCAATGCTTTTTGGCTGTGTGTTTCCCGCACAGGAGGTAAATGCCACAGAGAATACGGTTGAGACGGAGGAAGAAACGACAGAGAACAATACGTCGCAGATTGATACGGACAGGTTTGTAGTGTCGGAATTGTCCCCTGCTACATCTAAGGTAATTGTTTTAGACCCGGGGCATTGTAAAAAGCATTCGGGTGCCAGTGCAAATGGTTTGAGAGAAGAAGTGGTGGTGTGGGATATAGCGAAAGCCTGCCGGGATGTACTGAACCAGTATGGGGATGTTACGGTTTATATGACCAGAGAGAGTAATACATGTTGTGAAGCGCTTAAATTAGGAGACTGTCTTTCTTCCCGGAATAATTATGCGAAACAGCTGGATGCAGATTTTTTGATTAGTATGCATATAAATGCTGGGGCTTCATCCGGTGCCAATGTTTTGGCAGCATACAAATCAGGATATCATGATTCCATCCGCAAGCAGACCCAGGCCTTCGGAAAGGTGGCTCTCTCCAAGTTAGAGGGAATTGGAATTAAGAACAGGGGCTTTTTGCTGCGCAAGTCTGGTACAGGTAACCGTTATAGCAATGGAAAGCTGGCAGATTATTATTCCATTGTTCGGAGGGGTGTAATACAGAATATTCCAAGCGTGATTATCGAGCACGGTTATGTCACCAGCTCCTCTGACTGTAACAAATTCTTTAAGACAACTGCAAAACGTAAAAAGGTAGGAAAAGCGGATGCATCTGCAATTATTTCTTATTATAAATTGAATAAAAAAGTAATAAAAGGTGAATTTTCAAAGAACGGTAAAATAACTTCTTACATAACAACTGCAGGTAAAAAGGTAATTGGCTGGGTAAAAACCAGTGACGGCTGGTATTATTTTGATGAAAACGGTGAAATGAAAACAGGTTTTCTTGACATTGGGGAGGACACCTTTTACCTCAGTCCGAAAACGGGAAAAATGACAGTGGGCTGGTTTAAAGTAAATGGCTCTTACTATCTTGCGAAGGGAAACGGTACCTTGGTTAAGGACGGCATTTATGAGGATGGCATTCACAAATATTTGTTCTATTCGTCCGGAAAGCAGATGAAAAAGGGACTGCACACGGTAGCCGGAGATACCTATTACGTCGATGGCAAGCGTTATGTGGTGACAGGTTCTGCGAAGATAAAGGGCAAATACTATCTCTTTGATTCAGAGACCGGAAAACAGCTTTATGGATACCAGAAGCAGAATGGAAAGTATTACTATCTAGATACAGAAACCGGTGTTATGGCGAGAAACCGGATTGTACAGGTTGACGGTAAAAAGTATTACTTTGCTTCCAACGGAGTAAGAAAAACAGGTCTTGTGAAATATAAGGGAAATAAATATTATTTTAGTAAAACAACGGGAGCAATGTTAAAAGGATGGAGGAAGATAGGCGGAAAATATTATTATTTTAATAAATCCAATGGAAAAATGCAAAAAAATAAGTGGATTGGTAAATATTACGTTAATTCCAAGGGCATCCGAACCAAAAAGAAATAGACTTGGGTCTTGTGAAAATTGTTTATTTTTGGTAGAATAGAAACCGAGTTTGAGCTAGAATATTATTATATGTTTAGAGAGCAAGGGGTGGAGAGTACCACTCCAACTACAAGGAGGAGAAAAACATGGCTAGAAAATTAGATTTTGATAAAGAAACTTTCAAAAAAGAAGTCATTAATAATGTGAAAGCCCTTTATCGTAAGACGATTGACGAAGCGACAAACCAGCAGGTGTTTCAGGCAGTTTCCTATGCAATTAAGGATACGATTATTGACCAGTGGATTGCAACGCATAAAGAATACGAAAAACAGAATGCCAAGACTGTCTATTATTTATCGATGGAATTTTTAATGGGAAGGGCTTTGGGAAATAACCTGATAAACCTGACTTGTTATAATGAGGTAAAAGAAGCATTGGATGAACTGGGCTTTGACTTAAATGTTATTGAAGACCAGGAGCCGGATGCAGCGCTGGGAAATGGAGGTCTTGGAAGACTTGCGGCATGTTTCCTTGATTCACTGGCTACATTGGGTTATCCTGCATATGGATGTGGAATCCGTTACCGTTATGGTATGTTCCGCCAGGAAATTCAGGATGGTTACCAGATTGAGAAGCCGGATGACTGGTTGAGGGATGGAAATCCATTTGAGGTTCGCCGTTCAGAATACGCATGTGAGGTTAAATTTGGCGGTCATGTGAAGGTAGAATATAAGGACGGAAGGAACCGCTTTATTCAGGAAGGATATTCTTCTATTCGCGCAGTGCCGTATGACTTACCGGTTATCGGATATGGGAATAATGTGGTAAATACGTTGAGAATATGGGATGCGGAGGCAATTCAGGATTTCAATCTGGATTCCTTTGATAAAGGTGAGTATGAGAAGGCGGTTGAACAGCAGAATCTTGCAAGAACAATCGTTGAGGTGCTCTACCCGAATGATAATCACTATGCAGGCAAGGAGTTGAGATTAAAGCAGCAGTATTTCTTTATTTCTGCTTCTATCCAGACCGCTCTGCATAAGTTTAAGGAGCATAATGAGGATTTACATGACCTTCCTAAGAAGGTTACATTCCAGTTAAATGATACGCATCCAACCGTTACAGTAGCAGAGCTTATGAGACTTCTTGTTGATGAGGAAGGCTTAGAGTGGGATGATGCATGGGATATTACCTGTCATACATGTGCTTACACAAACCATACGATTATGGCAGAAGCACTTGAAAAGTGGCCGATTGAGCTGTTTTCAAGATTACTGCCTCGTGTATACCAGATTATTGAGGAGATTGACAGAAGATATGTGAACGCTATCCGTGAGAAATATCCAAATAATCCGGAGAAGGTTAAGAGCATGGCAATCCTTTACGATGGTCAGGTGAAAATGGCTCATCTTGCAATTGCAGGCTCTTACTCTGTAAATGGTGTTGCACAGCTTCATACAGAAATTCTTAAGAAGAGAGAACTTAAGGATTTCTATGAGATGAGACCAGAGCAGTTTAATAATAAAACCAATGGTATTACCCAGAGACGTTTCCTGCTGCATGGTAATCCATTGCTGGCAGACTGGGTTACATCTAAGATTGGTGATGAATGGATTACAGACCTTCCGCATCTTGCCAAGCTGAAGGTATATGTGGATGATGAGAAATGCCAGCAGGAATTCATGAACATCAAATACCAGAACAAGGTCCGTCTGGCTGCCTATATTAAGGAGCATAACGGTGTTGAGGTTGACCCGCGTTCTATCTTTGATGTACAGGTAAAACGTCTTCATGAGTATAAGAGACAGCTGCTTAACATTTTACATGTCATGTATTTATACAATGAACTGAAGGAGCATCCGGAAATGGATATTGTTCCGCGTACCTTTATTTTTGGTGCTAAGGCAGCTGCAGGATATAAGAGAGCGAAGTTAACCATTAAACTGATTAATTCTGTTGCAGATGTTATTAATAATGATGAATCCATCAATGGCAAGATTAAAGTAGTATTTATTGAGAACTATCGTGTATCCAATGCAGAGCTTATCTTTGCAGCAGCAGATGTGTCTGAGCAGATTTCTACAGCTTCCAGGGAGGCTTCCGGTACAGGTAACATGAAGTTTATGTTAAATGGTGCTCCGACACTTGGTACTATGGATGGTGCCAATGTGGAGATTGTAGAAGAAGTTGGCGAAGAGAATGCATTTATTTTCGGTTTGTCGGCAGATGAGGTTATGGCTTATGAGCGTGACCATAACTACCATCCGGGAGATATCTTTAACAGCAATGCAAACGTCCGCAAGGTATTGACACAGCTGATTAATGGTACCTTCCATGAGGATACAGAGATTTTCAGAGACATATATGATTCTCTGATTAAGGAAGATATATACTTTACATTGAAGGACTTTGATTCGTATTGTGAGGCTCACAGACAAGTAGATGAAGCATATCGGGATGAGAAGAGATGGGCAAAGATGGCTATGCTGAATACAGCATGTGCCGGTAAGTTCTCTTCTGACCGGACGATTGAGCAGTATGCACAGGAAATCTGGAAGTTGGAGAAGGTTAAGGTGACAATGCCGAAGACTGCATCTTCTAAGAAGTTTTCCAAGTAAATCAGTTATATTTCAGACCTCTTCCACATACAATAGTGGGAGAGGTTTTTTATGAGAAAATTTATTTTATTTGTAATGAGTATACTTGTGATTCCGTTTTTGTTGTGTCTGGGATTCAGCCTGTTTAGTGACAATATCCGGATTGGACAGGGAGGAAATTCTCTGGAGAATAAGTTAATGGGAAAAGAAGTCCTGATTGAGATGAATGGACTATACAAAAGCATGGATGTAGAGGAATATGTGCTGGGAATACTACCTGGAACAATCCCGGCTGATTATGATATAGAGACATTAAAGGTACAGGCGATTCTGATTCGGACCAACGTGTTAAAGGAAATGCAGGAAAATAATACCTCGGATGCAGCTGATTTATCCTATCAGTATTTAACAGTAGAGGACCGGATGGCGCTATGGGGAGATAGGAATTATGAAAAGTATGCGGACAGGTTTGAACAGGCTGTTGCCGCTACTGCGGGGATGGTGGTAAAGCAGGAGGATTCTCTGATTATGGCACTTTATCATGAGGTCAGCATCGGGAAAACTGCCAGTGCAAAGGAGATATTAGGGGAGGACATTTCTTATTTGCAATCTGTGGAGAGTGGGCAGGATGTGGAGGCAAAGCATTATATGAATCTTGTCACCTATACATGGGAAGAATTTCGGAAACTGACAGGAAAAGAGGGGCAGAGTGGAGAGGAAGCACAAAGCGAGGATTCTGGAAAAAGTAATGCAGATGGGAAAGAAAAGCAGCAGACAGAGAAAAGTACACCAGACAAAACAGCAGTACAGAAAATTCCTGTATCCGTAGAGGAAAGTACGGAGAATGGGTTCGTTAAAAAATTGTCTGTTAACGGTACGGTCTATACCGGTGAGGAGGCCATGCAGAAATTTTCTCTGGCTTCTGCTAATTTTTATGTGGAGGAGATTGATGGGGGTATCCGGTTTGTCTGTCTTGGCAAGGGCAGCTGTCTTGGGGTATCACAGTACGGGGCGAACCGTATGGCATTGGAGGGAAAGAAGGCAGAGGCAATTATCAAATATTATTATAAGGGAGTCAGCCTCAAAGAATTTCAGTCTTAAGAGGTTTTCGTTACAGTTCCGACCTGCCTGACACTGGTTTCCTCGAAGAGAGATACATAATTTTTACTATCAGAAGCTTTTTTTAAATTTCATGCCTTTTGCTATTTTCTTTGTATATCATCAGACATATATAACAGGATGA
>ENA-UAKZ01000682-UAKZ01000682.1-human-gut-metagenome-genome-assembly--contig:-NODE-682-length-12026-cov-6.258291_pt1 | contig 12026 bp, 7 predicted proteins | sample MGYA00243693_ERZ654454 | MGnify/ENA primary metagenome ERZ654454 (study PRJEB26926, sample SAMN06164508) | human gut metagenome | biome: ENVO:00009003; feature: ENVO:2100002; material: ENVO:00002003... | reverse complement strand
TCTACACCCTAGAGTTCGTCGGCAGCGTCAGATGTGTATAAGAGACAGGGTATTCCTATCCGTATCAGTGACATCGGTACAGTACGCTTCGGAGCACCCAAACGTTTCGGAGCCATGACAATGGACGGCAAGGGCGAATGTGTGGGTGGTATTGCCATGATGCTGAAAGGAGCCAATGCCAATGTCGTAACCGGAGAACTGGAGAAAAGAGTGGAAAAGATACAGAAAATATTGCCGGAGGGTGTTACCATCGAGCCTTATCTGAACCGTTCTGAATTGGTGAACCGTAACATTTCTACTGTTATCTATAATCTGATAGAAGGTGCGATCATCGTATTTCTGGTATTGATTGTTTTTTTGGGTAATGTACGTGCCGGACTGATTGTGGCTTCCGTCATTCCATTAGCCATGCTGTTTGCATTCATTCTGATGCGTATCTTTAATGTTTCTGCCAACCTTATGAGTTTGGGAGCGATAGATTTTGGTATTGTTGTCGATGGCTCCATTGTTATATTGGAAGGTATATTGGCACATATTTACAGTAAGAAGTTTAAGGGTCGCACTTTGTCGGCAGAAGAAATGGATGCGGAAGTAGAGAAAGGTGCTTCAAGTGTGGTACGGTCTGCGACATTTGCCGTATTCATCATTCTGATCGTATTTTTCCCTATATTGACTTTGACAGGAATAGAAGGGAAGTATTTCACGCCGATGGCTAAAACCCTGGTATTTTGCATAATCGGTGCCCTGTTCTTATCACTGACTTACGTTCCGATGATGGCTTCCCTGTTTCTGAAACATCATATTGTGACAAAGCCGACTTTTGCCGATAAATTCTTTGAAGCACTAAACAAACTCTATGCCCGTGCCTTGTCATTCTGTTTGCGTTTTAAGTGGCAAACTGTTGCAACGGCGTTTGTGGCTTTGGTTATTTCTCTCTTTCTTTTCACCCGTCTGGGAGCAGAATTTATTCCTACGTTGGATGAAGGAGATTTTGCCATGCAGATGACGCTTCCAGCCGGTAGTTCGTTAAGCGAAAGCATTGAAGTATCCAATGAAGCGGAGAAACTCTTGATGGATAAACTCCCGGAAATAAAACATGTGGTAGCAAAAATAGGTACGGCAGAAGTTCCAACAGACCCGATGGCAGTGGAAGATGCCGACGTAATGATTGTCATGAAGCCTTTCAAGGAGTGGACCAGTGCTGCCAGTCGCGCCGAGATGGTAGAGAAGATGAAAGAGGCTCTTGAACCGTTATCTGACCGTGCAGAGTTTAATTTCTCCCAACCTATCCAACTTCGTTTTAATGAGTTGATGACAGGAGCCAAAGCAGATATTGCCGTTAAACTTTATGGAGAAGACACACATGAACTCTATCAGAAGGCAAAAGAGGCTGCAGCTTTTGTAGAAAAGGTACCCGGGGCATCGGATGTGATTGTAGAACAGACAATGGGGTTGCCTCAATTGGTAGTAAAGTATAATCGTGGAAAGATTGCCCGCTATGGTATCAATATAGAAGAATTGAATACTATTATTCGTACAGCCTATGCCGGAGAGGCAAGTGGAGTAGTCTTTGAGAATGAGCGTCGTTTTGATTTGGTGGTTCGTCTGGATCAGGATAAAGTGGCTGATTTGAATCTGGATAAACTCTTTGTCCGTTCCAATGAAGGTATTCAGATACCGGTCAGTGAGGTGGCTACCATTGATTTGGTGAATGGTCCGTTACAGATTAACCGGGATGCAACCAAGCGTCGTATTGTAATCGGGGTCAATGTGCGTGGAGCGGATATTCAGCAAGTAGTGCAGGATATACAGAAGACGCTGGATAAAAATATTCAATTGAAGCCCGGATACTATTTCGAATATGGAGGACAATTTGAGAATTTACAGAATGCCATCAATACTTTGTTGGTGGTTGTACCGGTAGCTTTGATGCTGATTCTGTTACTATTGTTTTTCGCTTTCAAGAATGTTACTTACACATTGGTGGTGTTCTCTACCGTGCCTCTTTCATTGATTGGCGGTATTCTGGCACTATGGCTGCGCGGTCTTCCATTCAGTATTTCCGCAGGAGTAGGCTTCATAGCGCTCTTCGGTGTAGCGGTTCTCAATGGTATTTTAATGATTAATCACTTTAATGATATAAGAAAAGAAACTATGTATGCTCTTTCTACCAGACGGGTGATTGCCCGTGGAACCGCTCATCTGTTGCGGCCTGTCTTCTTGACAGGGCTGGTTGCTTCTTTGGGATTTGTTCCTATGGCCATTGCCACCTCGGCCGGCGCCGAAGTGCAGCGTCCGTTGGCTACCGTAGTCATTGGCGGGTTGATTGTATCTACTGTATTGACACTGCTTATTATTCCTGTTTTCTATCAGATTGTAAGCTATACAGTGGTATGGAAACGTCGTTTCTCAGCGAAAAAGTTCTTGTTCTTCTTTCTGTTGTTGGCTGTTGTGTCGCCCTTTACGGCGAAAGCTCAGGAGAAAGTGACAATGGATCAGGCCATAGAACTGGCAAAACAGAATCACCCCCGGCTGAAAATAGCTTCTGCGGCAATCCGTCAGGTAAAGGCGGGCAGGGGAGAAGTATTGGAATTGTCTTCTACCGAGATGAACTATTCATGGGGACAATTGAATGGTGAACTTAGAAAAGATAAGCAGTGGGAAGTAACCCAAGGATTAGGCTCTCTGTTGACTCCTTTTTATAAGAATGCCTTGGTGAACAGGCAGGTTGAAATGGGAGCTTTCTATCGGCAGGTTGTTGAAAAAGAAGTGGTTGCAGAAGTGAAGCGCGCATGGGCATATTATCTGTATGCTTGCAATCTTCGTGCTTTATACAATGACCAGAACAAATTGGCTGAGCAATTGCAGCGTATGGGGGAGTTGCGCTATCATCAGGGAGAAATAACCCTGCTGGAGAAAAACATGACCACCAGTATGGCAGCGGATATGAAGAATCGCCTTTTTCAGGCGCAAGAAGAAGAAAAACTGGCTTTGTCACGACTGAATTGGGTCTGTTATGCAGATCGACCATTGGTTCCGGTAGATACGGCATTGGTGCAATTTCCGGTAGATTATCAGGCACCGTCTTTTTCGGAAGTTCACATGAATTATTTCCAGAGTCAGGCTAATGAGGCCAAAGCACAACTGAATGTGGAACGAAGCCGTTTTTTTCCTGAGCTGTCCTTCGGTTACGTACGTCAGGATATACTTCCACTGAAAGGATTGAATTCGTGGATGGTTGGAGTTTCCTTTCCGGTTTACTTCTTGCCGCGGCGCAGCAAGATAAAGCAGGCGAAAGTGGCTGCCGTCATAGCAAGAACTGAAGCTGAGACTAATACACAGAATCTATATAACAAGGTTTCGGAAGCTGTTGCCAGTTTGCGCCGCCAGTCTGAAAGTTTGCGCTATTATACAACATCGGCATTGAAAGAAGCGGATGAACTGTTGAAAGTGGCTAACCTGCAGTTGCAACATAGCGAAACTAATATAACTGAATTTATACAAGCCGTTAATGTGGCGCGTGACATTCGTCGCGGATACCTCGAAACGGTATATCAATACAATATAGCAGCCCTTGAATACGAACTTTTTAAATAGAATGATGACGATGAAAAAGATAACTTTCCCCTTAATTCTGCTGGTGCTGACGGCATGCGGCGAGAACAAAGAAGTCCAACCGGCAGAAGAGGCTACCGCTATTGCCGTAGTAGAAAACGTGACAGATAGCATTCAGGTAGATGCTATTACCTCAGCTACTTCTAAACCCAATCAGGTGTCATTTAACGGTACAATGGTTATTCCTCCGCAACGGATGGCGACAGTTTCACTTACGATGGGCGGGGTCATTAAGAGTACTTCTTTGCTGCCCGGCGAACCAGTCCGACAAGGGAGTGTATTGGCTACTCTGGAAAATCCCGACTTTATAACTTTACAACAGACATATCTGGACAGTCATGCACAGGCTGAATTTCTGGAAGCAGAATATCTTCGCCAACAAGCTCTTTCTGTCGAACAAGCTGCCTCCCAAAAGAAACTTCAGCAAAGCAAGGCAGATTACCTTTCAATGAAGAGCCGTGTAGAAGCGGCAGCTGCACAGTTGAAATTACTGGAAGTTGAACCTGAAGTCCTGCTAAAGGAGGGTATTCAACCTTTTTTGCAGATTAAAGCTCCGATCAGTGGTTATGTGGCAGATGTGAAAATGAATGTCGGTAAATATATGAATGTAGGAGATGCTCTTTGTGAAATAGTAGATAAAAGCCGGACTTTACTCAGATTGACAACCTATGAAAAGGATTTGGCAGATATGAAAGTGGGAAATCCGGTACAATTTCGTGTAAACGGAATGGGCAAAACTGTATTTAAGGCTACTTTGATATCTATCGGGCAGAAAGTGGATGAAGATACACGTTCTGTTGAAGTCTACGCCAAGGTAGATACTGTGGACAGCCAATTCCGTCCCGGCATGTACGTCACGGCAAGGATTATGAAAGAGCAGGCTTCTGCTGAAAAGTAAGATTCCTTATCTTTGAAAAGATAAGGATGTGATAGAATAAAATGTATCTTTGTAGGTAAAATACTGCAAGCATGAAAAACCGGTATACCCTGTTCATACTCATCGTTTCCATTTCCGTGGCAACATTAATTCATTTTCCGGAATTGGTTTCTCTCTTTGATGTCTTCGAGAGCCAGACACTGTTTCCGGGCATGAGGCCTGCTGATGTGGTAAGCGAAGTGTTTTTCACTTTCATTTCTCTTGTGATTCTGTTTGAGGTGAATACCTTGCTATTCCACTTTAATCAGCCGGCTGTAAAAATCACCTGGCAGAAGATGATATTGTCATTGATACTGACTTGGATCTTAAGCAGCTTGTTAGGGAAATGTTTTGTATTCTTTCATCACACTTTCGATATTCCGGCCATTGATGCCATGGTACATCATTATCTGCATCCTCTACGTGATTTTATAATAACCTGTACCGTATCGGGAAGTTGTTATATATCCTACCTTATTCGGCGCCAGCAGGAAGTCGTTATAGAAAACCAGCAGTTGCAGGCCGAGAACATCCTGAACCAATATGAGGCTTTGAAGAATCAATTGAATCCACATATGCTTTTTAACTCTCTGAATACTCTCCGGTCACTGGTACGTGAAGATCAGGATAAAGCACAGGAATACATTCAGGAACTTTCCCGTGTTTTGCGATACACCTTGCAGGGAAATGATTCGAAAAGTGTGTTTTTGAAGGATGAAATAGAATTTGTGTCGGCCTATATCTTTTTGTTGAAGATGCGCTTTGAAGATAATCTCTCTTTTGATATTTGTATTGATAATAAATATGCCAATCATTATTTGCCTCCTATGGCAGTTCAGATGCTGATAGAGAATGCAGTGAAACATAATGAAATAAGCGACAGGCATCCATTGAATATCCGTATTTATACCGAAGAGGAAGAATTAATCGTTACCAATCCGGTGCAGCCTAAACTGACTGCTACTACCGGAACTGGCATAGGACTGGCAAATCTTGCAAAACGCTATCATTTGCTTTACAAGCGGGAGATACAAATCAGCGAGAACGAGCAGTTTACCATACGTATTCCTTTAATATCGAGTGCCTCATGAAAGTAATTATTATAGAAGATGAGAAAGCAGCGGTTCGCAACCTGAAAGCTTTGTTACAGGAAGTAAAGCCGGAAGTGGAAGTAGAAGCTACTTTGGACAGTATTGCAGCTGTATTGGATTGGTTTGCCATGCACTCTGTGCCGGACATGATCTTTATGGATATTCATTTAGCTGACGGATCAGCTTTTGAAATCTTCGGTCATGTAGATATTACCTGCCCTATTATTTTCACTACGGCCTATGATGAATATGCTCTTCGTGCATTCAAGGTGAACAGTGTGGATTATTTATTGAAGCCTATTGGCAAAAGTGATATTGAAAAGGCTTTCCATAAGTTGGAGCAGTTGCATGGTTCGGAACAAGGGAAATCTCCTGACAATGCTTTGCTGCAATTAATTCATTCGCTGAAAAAACAGGAAAGTTATAAAACGCATTTTCTCATTCCGGTGAAGGGTGACAAGTTGCTACCGATTTCGGTGGATATGATTCTACTGTTTTATATTCAGGATTGTAAAGTGAAGGTTGTTCTTGCCGATGGTAAGGAATATACATTTCCACAAACGTTGGATGAAATAACAGAGTGTATCGACCCATCCCTGTTCTTTCGTGTCAACCGGCAATTTCTTATTTCCCGTGAGGCTATCAAGGATATTGATTTATGGTTCAATAATCGTCTGTCTATTAATCTTCGTTGTAAGGTCTCGGATGAAAAAGTGCTGGTAAGCAAGGCACGTGTGCAGGAGTTTAAGGATTGGTTTTCCAAAACACATTGAGCGTGCCGTGAAGAATCACAGAGAGAAAAAAGGAACATAAAATAACGTGCCGATCAATTCAACCGACGTTGCATGAGCTACGAGCTACAAGTACTTTGCAGCATGATAGCGCAGCCACTCGTAGCTCGTAACTTGTAGCTCGTAGCTATTACCACTCTATCGGTTCATATTCCAGTCCAAATACATCCGCTACAGCTTTATAAGTAACTTTACCTTCCACTACGTTCAGTCCCAGTGCCAGAGCGGGATCGTCTTTACATGCTTTTTGCCAGCCTTTGTCTGCCAATGCCACGGTATAAGGTAGTGTGGAGTTCGTCAGTGCCATAGTTGAAGTGAATGGTACTGCTCCCGGAATATTGGCTACCGCATAGTGCACGATGTCATCTACTACATACGTCGGTTCGCTGTGGGTGGTAGGATGAGAGGTTTCAAAGCATCCGCCCTGATCTATGGCAACATCTACGAGAACGGTTCCCGGTTTCATCATCTTCAGCATATCTTTGGTAATCAGATGTGGCGCTTTATCTCCCGGAATCAGTACGGAACCAATCACGAGGTCTATGTTGGGCAATTCCATCTTGATGTTATGCATAGAAGAATATAGAGTTTTTACATTTTTTGGTAACACTTCACTGAGGTAGCGCAGGCGCGTCAGATTAATATCGGTGATTAATACTTCCGCACCCATTCCGGCGGCCATCTGTGCAGCATTGGTTCCTACTACACCACCACCCAGAATTAATACACGTGCAGGACGGACACCGGGTACGCCACCCAGTAATTTCCCTTTTCCGCCTTGCGGCTTTTCCAGGAAACGGGCACCTTCCTGTGTAGCCATGCGTCCGGCCACTTCACTCATGGGGGTGAGCAATGGGAGGGAGTGGTCTTCTTTCTCTACGGTTTCGTAAGCGATGCAGATACCACCGCTTTCTATCATGGCTTCGGTAAGTATTTTATCGGCGGCGAAGTGGAAATAGGTAAATACCACTTGACCCTTTTTAATCAGTTTGTACTCGGGGGCGATAGGTTCTTTCACCTTCACAATCATTTCAGCTGCGGCATACGTAGCTTCGATGGTTGGCAGCATTTTCGCACCCACTGCAATGTACTCTTCATCAGGAAAACCGCTGTTTGCACCGGCAGATGCCTGTACATACACTGTATGACCTCTTTTCACCAACTCGGCTACTCCGGCAGGGGTCATTCCTACACGGTTCTCGTTGTTTTTGATTTCCTTAGGTACTCCGATAATCATAACCTTGCAATTTTAATTGGGGGTTAAACATGTCGCAATGTAGCGATTTCCGTGTTTCGGTGTACTTCGGGAATAGGTGTTTTACAACAGTATTTTTATACAGGTTTTAATCTGGAATAATCGAATGCCCCCTGAGTTTCAATATTTTGCTCAGGAGGTAATTCTTGTATGAATATGAAATGATTAGTGCCCATACCAGTCGTATTTTTTCTCCTTGGTACTTGCTTTATCCTGTTTTTGCAACTGTTTTTGTGTACTGTGCAAACGGCGCATAGTAATAATCGTAAATACGACGCCTAAAATGATAAGCACTACTAAGACAATGCTTGCATAAATAAAAATAGTATGGCTCATAAACTTCTGTACGGTGTTTTTAATTAGTTTGTGCTGCAAAGATATGGCTTTTGGCGGATCCTGCAAGCATATTCCTAATCAAATTTCCATCCCTGCGTCTCCTTCGCTGTTCGTACCTTCCTGCCAGGGATTGATACTGACGGTAGCGTTGTACTAAGTCTACAGGTGCGCATGGTAGTAAGCGTTCGGATACGTACTCTTGGTTATCTCAAGGGAGAGTGTTCAAAGCTTCGCCTCCTTCTTCTCCTTCGTTTCCGTCTTCAGGTTGTTTATATGCGGTGCCTACGCTGAGGCGTGTGTTCATCTGATAGGTGCGGGGTACCTTCACGGTGGTGCGGTTGCTGCTGTATTGGGCGGTGACGCTTACGTTCCACAACCCGTCGGTTACTTTGGTGAGAAGGATAAATATGAGTCGCTAAGAGCTATTTGTCCCTGCAAAGATAAATATTTATCGGGTAATATTTGCTTGCATTTCTTTATAATCTACCCGGAATAATGTACATTTGCCCGACAAATTATTTATCGACCTATATGAAACATACTATATTATCCCTTATACTTCTGGCATGGGGAGCGCAGGCTTATCCGCAAACAACGGAGAATGTGCCTTCCGATGCTACTTTTACCCCTCCTTTTGATTTCCCCATCACCTTCTCCGGGAATTTCGGTGAGATACGTGCCAACCACTTTCATGGCGGATTGGATTTCAAAACAGGAGGAACCATCGGCAAACCGGTACATGCCCTGGCCGAAGGATATATTTCGCGTATTCGCGTCACGCATGGTTCGGGATATGTGCTCGATGTAGCTTATAATAACGGATATAAAACCATCAACCGGCATCTCAGTGCTTTTGTGGGTGATGTGGCCCGCCGTGTGGAAGACCTGCAATATGAAAAGGAATCATGGGAAGTGGAGATTACTCCCGAACCGGGTGAATATCCGGTGAAGGCAGGGCAGGTGATCGCTCTGAGTGGTAATACTGGTTATTCTTTCGGGCCACACCTGCATCTGGATATGTTTGAGGCGGATACGGACGATTATATCGACCCGTTGCCCTTCTTTAAGAAGAAAGTGAAAGATAATACGGCTCCCCGTGCCGAAGGCATTATACTTTTTCCTCAACCGGGCAGGGGAGTAGTAGACGGAAACCAGAAGCATCAGGCGTTTCCGCTTACCCCAAAACAACCTATTACTGCTTGGGGATTGGTAGGTTCCGCTATCCGTGCCTATGATTATATGGACGGGGTGAGCAATCGTTACGGAGTACATACTGTCATTCTGGAAGTAGATAGTGTGGAAGTGTTTCGTAGTGTGGTAGACCGTTTCTCGGAATATGAAAACCGGATGATTAATTCGTGGACATATGGGCAATATATGAAGTCGTTCATCGAGCCGGGAAATACATTACGTATGCTGCATGCTCCCAATGGAAACCGGGGACTGGTTGATATTAATGAAGAGCGTCCCTACCGCTTCGTTTATACACTGAAAGATGCGCTGGGAAATACTTCCAAAGTACGTTTTACGATACATGGAAAGCGTGCGGAAATAAAACCTGTGGAGCACCGGGAGAAGTACATTTTTCACTGGAATAAAGTAAATATCCTGCAAGAGCCCGGTTTGAATCTGGTTATCCCCCGAGGAATGCTCTATGATGACGCATATCTGAATTATGCCGTGCGGGCTGACAGTGGAGACATTGCTTTTACCTATCAGTTGAACGATACCCGTATACCTTTGCATGGACGTTGCGAATTAACTATCGGATTGCGCCGCCGTCCATTGGAAGATATGACGAAATATTATGTAGCAAGTGTGAGTAATCGTGGAAAGAAATATAGTATAGGTGGCAAGTATGAAGACGGATTCATGAAGACGACGATCCGTGAACTGGGCACTTATACTGTTGCCATTGACACCGTACCGCCCCAAATCACTCCGCTCAATCCAAAACAATGGGGGAGCGCGGGACGCATCACTTTCAAGGCAAAAGATGGAGAAACCGGTATCAGTAGCTACCGGGGAACCATAGACGGAAAATATGCTTTGTTTGGCAAGCCCAATTCCATCAGTGGAAATCTGGTTTGCAAACTCGATCCGAAACATGTGAAGAAAGGGGGGCGGCATGTTGTGGAGATGACCGTAACGGATGGTTGCGGTAATCAGACGACGGAGCGATTTGAGTTTGTCTGGTAATGGAATATATTAATCGATAATTAAAATAACTGAAGTATGAAAAGTAAAAGACTGACTCTTTCCGTCTTATGTATGGTGGCAGCCGTAGCGCATGCGTTGGCTTGTACCAATCTTATTGTAGGTAAAAATGCCTCTACTGACGGTTCTACCATCGTTTCCTATTCTGCCGATTCCTACGGGTTGTTCGGTGAGTTATACCATTATCCTGCCGGCGTACATAAGAAAGGTACTCTGATGGATGTACACGAGTGGGATACCGGTAAATATCTGGGCCAGATAGAGCAGGCTCGTCAGACTTACAATGTTATTGGTAACATTAACGAATTCCAGCTCACCATTGCCGAGACCACTTTCGGTGGTCGTCCGGAATTGGTAGATACTACCGGTATCATCGATTATGGCAGTCTGATTTATTTGGGACTGCAACGTGCCCGTACGGCCCGCGAAGCTATCAAGGTGATGACTGATCTTGTGCAGGAATATGGTTATTACAGCAGTGGGGAATCTTTCACGATTGCCGATCCCAACGAAATCTGGATTATGGAAATGATAGGTAAAGGTCCTGGTGTACGTGGTGCCGTATGGGTGGCAGTACGCATTCCGGATGATTGCATCTCGGCTCATGCCAACCAGTCCCGTATCCACCAGTTCGATATGAATGATAAGAATAACTGCCTCTATTCTTCCGATGTGATTTCTTTCGCTCGTGAAAAAGGCTACTTCACTGGTGTGAATAAGGATTTCAGCTTTGCTGATGCGTATGCTCCTCTGGATTTCGGTGCGCGTCGCTATTGCGAAGCCCGCGTATGGAGCTATTTCAATATGTTTACCGATCGTGGTGAGGGGTTTCTGCCATACATAGAAGGTAAGACTAATCAACCCATGCCGCTCTATTTGAAGGCAAACCGCAAAATCTCCGTACAAGATGTGAAGAATGCCATGCGCGACCATTACGAAGGTACTCCGCTGGATATCAGCAAGGATTTTGGTGCAGGTCCTTATCACACTCCCTATCGTCTTTCTCCGCTTTCTTTTAAAGTGAATGGTCAGGAATATTTCAACGAACGTCCTATTTCTACCCAGCAGTCCGGTTTTGTTTTCGTATCTCAGATGCGCTCTACCATGCCCGATGCTATCGGTGGTGTGCTCTGGTTCGGTACGGATGATGCTAATATGACAGTGTTCACACCTGTATATTGCTGTACCGATAAAGTGCCTGTATGCTACTCTCGCGTAGATGGCGCCGACTATATTACTTTCTCTTGGAATTCTTCTTTCTGGATCTTCAACTGGGTGGCGAATATGGTTTATCCCCGTTACGATCTGATGATTGGCGATGTACGTGCAAGCCAGTCGGAGATGGAAACCACTTTCAATGATGCACAGGAAGGAATCGAATCAGCTGCATCCAAGCTGTATTCCAAAGATCCTGCCCGGGCAAAAGAGTTTCTGACTAACTACACGAATATGACTGCACAGAGTACGCTCGATACCTGGAAACGTCTCGGCGAATTCCTTATCGTAAAATACAACGATGGTGTGGTGAAACGTATGAAAGACGGTAAGTTCGAACGTAATTCCATCGGTCAGCCGGCTGGTGTGATACGTCCCGGATATCCGAAAGAATTCCTTGAGGAATACGTAAAACAAACCGGTGATCGCTATAAGATGCCGGAATAATACAGTGTAAATCTTTAATGAAAATGTAGGAAATTTGAACTTATTCGCCTACATTTGTGTCTTGTAAATAACAGATATATTTTAACCTCTAAAATCTGTCTCTTATACACATCTCCGAGCCCACGAGACACTCGCTAATCTCG
>ENA-UAKZ01000680-UAKZ01000680.1-human-gut-metagenome-genome-assembly--contig:-NODE-680-length-12098-cov-5.919953_pt1 | contig 12098 bp, 10 predicted proteins | sample MGYA00243693_ERZ654454 | MGnify/ENA primary metagenome ERZ654454 (study PRJEB26926, sample SAMN06164508) | human gut metagenome | biome: ENVO:00009003; feature: ENVO:2100002; material: ENVO:00002003... | reverse complement strand
ATTAGCGAGTGTCTCGTGGGCTCGGAGATGTGTATAAGAGACAGATTGAGAAATACGGACTTTTCCGTCATCTTATCGACAGTAATGGTATTGTAGACGAATCTGTTCTGGAAAAGCTGAGACTGAATATCCGCTCCCTCATCGCATCACAAGAAGAAGACAGCAAAGACTTGCTCGACCTCTGCATCGACGTGATATACCACAACAATATGAAAGCCTTTGGATTACAGCAACTGATTAAGCTCTATCTGGAATGGTTTTCAAAGCAGGAACCCATAGAAGAGGAATAATAAAATGAAAACAATCGACACGTGCGGTCAAAAACTTTACAGTCCTCTCATCCCGGCCGTCAAAGCCATGTGCGAAGCTACACTGGGTGAGAAACTGGAAATTATTATGAATGATACTGCTGCCTTCAATGATTTAAAAGAATATCTCGCAGAACAACAAATCGGCTTTCGTGAGATTTACGATGGCGAACAAATGACGGTACAATTCACCAAAAGATAAATTGTGCAGTAAATTGCAAATCATCATTCATGATCGTATCCGGAAATAAGAAATAAAAAAACGGATCCTGTTTCAGCATAAGAAAGCTTCTAACAGGATTCATTTTATATTATTTTCTCTCATTCAATTATACGGATCCATAATCAAGGGTACTACAAACCAAAATGTAGAACCTTTATTGACCTCAGATTCCAAACCAGCCCTACCTCCCAAATTTTGGATAATAGTTTGTGAAAGTGTCAACCCCAGACCTGTTCCCGGTACTTCCCGATCCAGCTTTTTAAAACTGGAAAATATTTCTTGCTGTTCTTCTTTCGGAATTCCAATTCCAGTATCAGATACATAAAAATAAACCTCATCCGTTCCCTCCATACGGCAACTAAAGCGTATCTCACCTGATTTGGTAAACTTGATCGCATTATGAATCAGGTTTGCCATCACCTGAATGATGCGTTGGCGTTCAGAATACATGATAATAGATTGCACTGAGTCTTCACAAATCAAATCAACTGAAGGATTATTGAATAGTTTCACCTTAAACATACCTTCCAACTCTCTTAACAAGTCATTGGCATCAAATTCAGAATACTCAAAATTCAAAGTTCCGGCTTCTATCTGCGAAAGATCAAAGATATCATTTATCAAACGTAACAAACGCTCATTGTTCTCTGAAATAATATCCATATACAATTTCTTTTCCTCTTCATCAGAAGCGGTAGCTATTAATCCCGAAAAGCCGACAATCGCATTCAATGGTGTGCGGACTTCATGACTTATATTCGCAATAAAAGTGGATTTTAATCTCTCTGCAGATATCGAGTTCTTTCTCTCAATATTCAGCAACCTTTGAACATTCTGTAGTTCCGTCACATCATAAACCGTCAATACCATATGATCTTCCCCGTTAATAACAACATAAGCACCCGATACTGAAACATCACAAGGAATCACTTTGTCTTCTTTGTCATTCAGAAGATTCATAGAAGCATTTACTTTTTGGAAACTCCCTTTCTTATGAAAAGCTCTTCCAATAGCCGCGCGGATACCACAAAGTTTACACTGCTGATGCATACCACATTCGCCGGCTTCGGCAGCATTCCGGCAATGCAACAGGTCACCGACCTTTTGTGTCATACCAACCTCAGGAGCTGGAAGCTTATTCAAGGAATAGTAATTGGTATCGCAGACTATAAAATCTTTATCTATCAGTAAAAAATAAGCATTGATATTCTGCAAAATCATAGTTGTCTGATCGAGTTTGCGTTGTATCACATCTTTTGATTCTTCATACGGAGGTATTTCCATAATATATAGATTGATTTATATTTTGCTTGTGCCATCTGCGTACAAAAGTATAAAATATAAGGATATAACAGACGATTCTTTGATATTTTTGTTAGCCTCTATCTCACGAGATGGATTTCATCGTCTCACGAAGCTGTTTTGCCCCGGACTTGGGGAAGAGCCGCAAGCATCATCAACAGCAATTTAACTACGCATTTTCTGGCTGAACCTCATTTTATGCGTATCTTTGCGGCATGAAAGAATATCGACTGACTGATTGGTTGCCCACAACGAAAAAAGAAGTGGAGTTGCGCGGATGGGACGAACTGGACGTTATCCTGTTCAGTGGTGACGCCTATGTAGACCACCCTTCTTTCGGGGCTGCTGTTATCGGACGTATCCTCGAAGCAGAAGGTTTGCGCGTGGCGATTATACCTCAACCCAATTGGCGGGATGACTTACGCGACTTTAAGAAATTAGGACGTCCCCGCCTGTTCTTTGGCATCAGTCCCGGATGTATGGACTCTATGGTAAACAAATACACTGCCAACAAGCGTTTACGTAGTGACGATGCCTACACACCGGATGCACGTCCGGATATGCGTCCGGATTACCCTTCAATTGTTTACACCCAAATTCTGAAGAAATTATATCCCGACGTTCCCGTCGTATTGGGAGGTATCGAAGCAAGCATGCGTCGCGTGACGCATTACGATTATTGGCAGGATAAGCTTATGAAAAGCATTCTCGTAGAAAGTGGTGCTGACTTGTTGATTTACGGAATGGGAGAAAAACCGGTGGTGGAACTGATAAGAAGATTCAATGATAAGCGGCTATCACTAAATACCATTCCGCAAATTGCTTACCTATGCAAGACAACGGATTTCATCAGCGAAGAAGGAGATATCCGTCTCTTTTCTCATGCTGAATGTCTGAAAGACAAGAAGAAGCAGGCTGCCAATTTCCGCCACATTGAAGAAGAGAGTAATAAATATACTGCTTCCCGTATTACACAGGAAGTAGATGGTATGACTGTTGTTGTCAATCCTCCTTACCCACCCCTGACGGAAGCTGAACTCGATCATTCGTACGATTTGCCCTACACCCGTCTGCCTCATCCCAAATACAAAGGCAAGCGAATTCCGGCATACGATATGATTAAGTTTTCGGTAAATATCCATCGTGGGTGTTTCGGTGGTTGTGCATTTTGCACGATCTCGGCACATCAAGGAAAGTTTATTGTAAGCCGCAGTAAAGAAAGCATTCTTAAAGAAGTAAAGGCACTAATGGAACTCCCCGATTTTAAAGGGTATCTGAGTGACCTTGGCGGTCCATCTGCCAATATGTACCGGATGAAAGGGAGGGATGAGAACATTTGCAAGAAATGCAAACGCCCCTCATGTATCCATCCCAAAGTTTGTCCGAACCTGAATACCGACCATCGGCCTTTACTGGATATTTATCATGCGGTAGATACTTTACCCGGTATCAAAAAGAGTTTCATCGGTAGTGGTGTACGCTACGACTTACTCTTGCATCAAAGCAAAGATCCGGCAACTAATAAAAGCACTGCTGAATATACCCGCGAGTTAATAGCCCGCCACGTCAGCGGTCGTCTTAAAGTAGCTCCGGAACATACCAGTGACCGGGTATTGAGTATCATGCGCAAACCCTCGTTCGGGCAGTTCCAGGAATTCAAGAAAATATTCGATCGTATCAACCGCGAAGAAGGATTGCGACAACAGCTGATTCCTTATTTCATTTCCAGTCATCCCGGCTGTAAGGAAGAGGACATGGCAGAACTGGCTGTTATCACCAAACGCCTTGATTTTCATCTGGAACAGGTGCAAGACTTTACCCCTACCCCTATGACCGTAGCCACTGAAGCTTGGTATACCGGCTACCATCCATACACATTGGAGCCTGTATTCAGTGCTAAAACACCACGTGAAAAGTTAGCGCAACGCCAATTCTTTTTCTGGTATAAACCGGAAGAACGAAAGAACATCATCAACGAACTACGCCGTATCGGACGGATTGATTTGATAGACAAACTATATGGAAAACGATAAATATTAATCTAACAATGATGAAACGACTCTTTATTCTCTTCACTATCTTTTTGAGTTATGCAAGCACGACCTTGCAAGCACAAGATAACCTACCGCAAAACTTCAGTATCTCACTGGGTGGCGGAGTAACATTGCCGCGTGTAGAAGGAAACCGTAATGACTTTTTCAGTAAAAATGGCGACCGTGCGGGATACAACCTGATGACAGAAGGGCGCTACTACTTCATGCCCAACTTTGCCCTAGGGCTTCAGTATGATTACTTACGGGTAGCTCGTCTACCGGATAAAATGCACCTCCATTATATACACCCCAATATTACTTACCGCTACTTGTGGAGTGAGGGAAATCAAGGAGCATTTCTTTCATTCGGCATAGGCTACATGAACTATCAGGAACGTACTTACCAACGAGGTGAACGAAACGGAATATCTTTTCAGAGAGGCTATTGCGGACTGTCATTCGGCATGGGTTACGAGTTCTACATTACCAAGAAATTATCAGGAGTGTTTCGTGCAGATATACTCACAGCCGACTGGTTTGCAAACCCCGACGCACGGCTTTCCAATCCATACGATTATGATGACGGAATAGACCACAGTTGGTTTAAAAACAATGTTACATTCTTTAATCTGGGATTTGCGATACAATTTGGACGATAGCTATCAGAAAACTATCCCTCTTCCACCTGCATCGCCACAATCTCCTGCAAAACACCAACTGCCGTTTCCACATTCTTCACATCCTTCACCAGCATACTACGACGAGTATTCTGTTCGCGCAAATCGCAGCGACGAGTATACTTCATCATATATGCAATAACTTTACCGAATGCCTGACTCTGATAATAGGGACTTTCCGGATTGGAAATAAAGAATAGCGACATACGCCCACCTTTAAGAAAAACCTTTTCCGCACCAAGGCGGGCAGCAAGACGACGCAACGGCACAATACGCAGTAACTCTTCCGTTTCTGACGGAACAGGACCAAAACGGTCGATAAGCCGGTTACGGAAAGCCTCTACATCTTTATCCAATGTCAGACTATCCAACTCGCGGTAAAGTAACATACGCTCACTACTACCCGTGACGTATGTAGCGGGAAGCAACAGTTCCAGATCACTTTCTACCTGACATTCATCAACAAATTGTTCGCCACTAATGACACCACCTTCGGCTTTCAACTCTTCAGCATAGAGATCGGCAAACTCATCAGTCTTCAACTCGTGAACAGCTTCCGTTAATATCTTCTGATAAGTTTCATAACCAAGATCGGCAATGAAACCACTTTGTTCTGCCCCCAACATATTGCCTGCACCACGAATATCGAGGTCCTGCATGGCAATATGAATTCCACTACCCAAATCGCTGAAGTTCTCAATAGCCTGCAAACGACGTCTCGCCTCAGGAGTCAAAGAAGAAAGAGGAGGTGCCAGCAAATAACAGAAAGCTTTCTTATTGCTTCTTCCCACGCGGCCGCGCATCTGGTGAAGATCACTTAAACCAAAGTTCTGTGCCTGATTGATAATAATAGTATTAGCATTTGGAATATCAATACCACTTTCTATAATGGTAGTAGCTATCAATACATCATAGTCATAATTGACAAAGCCAAAGATTATCTTTTCCAGTTCTGTCGGTTCCATCTGCCCATGTCCGATAGCTATTCTGCAATCCGGAATGTGCCGCTCAATCATTGCTTTCAATTCGGGCAAATTGGAAATACGGTTATTCACAAGGAACACCTGTCCGTTACGACTCATTTCAAAGTTGATGGCATCAGCAATCACTTCCTCGTTAAAGGTATGCACTTCAGTCTGAATAGGATAACGGTTGGGCGGAGGTGTCTGTATCACACTCAGGTCACGTGCCCCTATCAATGAGAATTGCAATGTGCGGGGAATAGGTGTAGCCGTCATAGTCAAGGTATCTACATTCACTTTCAGCTGGCGCAGTTTCTCTTTTACAGATACCCCGAATTTCTGCTCTTCATCAATAATCAGTAATCCCAAGTCCTTGAATTGTATATCTTTACCTAAAATACGATGTGTACCGATCAGTATATTCACATCTCCGGCAGCCAAACCTTTTATAACAGCTTTTGCCTGCGCTGCCGTGCGAGCACGGCTTAAATATTCCACCTTGCAAGGCAAATCTTTCAAACGATCCTTGAACGTCTGAAAATGCTGGTAAGCCAGCACTGTCGTAGGTACCAGAACAGCCACCTGCTTATTATCCGCCACTGCCTTAAAAGCTGCACGGACTGCCACTTCCGTTTTACCGAAACCAACGTCTCCACAAACCAAACGGTCCATCGGGCGATTACTTTCCATATCTGCTTTTACATCCGCCGTAGCCTTACTCTGATCAGGCGTATCTTCATAGATAAACGATGCTTCCAACTCCCGCTGCAGGAAACTGTCCACACTAAACTGGAATCCTTTTTCCTCCCGACGCTGAGAATATAACCTGATAAGATCGCGTGCAATATCCTTAATCTTAGTTTTGGTGCGCTCTTTCAGTTTTTCCCAGGCACCGGTACCTAACTTATTCAGGCGAGGAGCTTCACCATCCTTACCTTTATACTTAGATACTTTATGCAATGAATGAATGGAAACAAACACCACGTCTTCATTCTGATAGACCAGTTTCATCACTTCTTGTGTCGTATCTCCGTTAGGAATACGCACCAGCCCTGAAAAACGCCCTACTCCATGATCGGTATGTACGACATAATCTCCCGGAGTAAACTGGTTCAGCTCTTTCAAGCTTAGAGCCACCTTACCGCTACGTGCTTTATCACTCTTCAGATTATATTTATGAAAACGGTCGAATAATTGATGATCCGTAAAGATACAAAGCCGCAAGGCATTATCGGCAAACCCTTCATGCAACGTACGTTCCACGGCCGTAAATGCAATCTGATCCCCCCTGTCTTCAAAGATGGCACGAATACGGTCAGTTTGTTTCATGCTGTCGCTACAGATGTACAACGCATATCCCTTCTCCATATATTCTTTGAAACTCTCAGCCACCATATCAAAGTTCTTGCGGAAAATAGGCTGTGCAGACGTATCAAAAGTAATCGTAGCATCCGGTGTACCTGTCGGTTTATTACCAAATTCCATACGACGGAAATCCAATGCACGGAGTGTAAACTCGCTTCCGTCAATCAGCTTGCCATCTAAGGTTATACAGCCACTTTCTTCTGCTTCGCGGGCAGCAATTGCCTGTGGAGTCAGTGTTTCATCATGCACTGTTTGAATGCGCTCACGCAACCAAAGTAAATCACGCATTGCCAGTACGGTATCCGCCGACAGAAAATCCAGAAACGAAACCATGCCACTCGCACCACCCTGCTCCAGACTGCGGCTTAAATCGGGGACAATTACAATGCTATCTTTCTTTTCCTTGGAGAGCTGTGTCTCCACCTCAAACGTGCGGATACTTTCCACTTCATCCCCGAAGAAGTCAATACGGTACGGAAACTCGGAGGAAAAAGAAAACACATCGATAATGCTACCACGTACGGCATATTGTCCCGGTTCATACACATAATCTACATACTCGAAGCCATAGCTACGCAATACTTCCATGATGAAGTTCGTATCCACATTCTCCCCCGAATGCAGTTTCAGGGTTTTATCCCCCAATTCTTTCCGGGAAACGACCTTTTCGGCCAATGCATCAGGATATGTCACCACACAAAGTCCTTCTTCACCTTTCTGCAAGCGACTCAACACTTCTGTACGAAGTATTTCATTCGCAGCATCTTTCTGTCCGTATTTTATTGCCCTGCGAAATGAAGAAGGGAAAAACAAGACTTTATCTGTCCCCAGCACCTGCGTAAGGTCATGGTAGAAATATCCCGCCTCTTCCAGATCGCCCAGAATAAAAACAAAAGGAAATTCTCCACGCTGCACCAGCACGGACGAAAACAGTGAAGCAGCAGAAGCACATAGTCCACCACAGAAAAGAGTGCGGACAGACGGATTCTTCAGTAAACCACTCATAGCTTCCACATTGGGATGGGCGGCATATCGTTGTTGTAGCTCGGTAATAGTCATCATAACGGGCGCAAAATTACTAAATAATCCTTAGTTTTATTCGTATGTGATAGAAAACACTTAACTTTGTTCCCAATTTAGAACCTCCTTTTATGAATATGCAGACATCGGACAGCATCGTTATCATTCCTACATACAACGAACGGGAAAACATCGAGAACATCATCCGTGCCGTTTTCGCCCTGGAAAAAGTATTCCATATCCTGATTATAGAAGATGGCTCGCCTGATGGCACTGCCAACATAGTCAAGACCCTTCAGCAAGAGTTTCCCGAACGTTTGTTCATGATAGAACGCAAAGGCAAACTGGGACTGGGTACTGCCTATATCGTAGGCTTCAAATGGTCGCTGGAACATAATTATGAATACATCTTTGAAATGGATGCCGATTTCAGCCACAACCCCGCTGACCTGCCACGCCTGTACAAAGCCTGCGCCGAAGAAGGTGCCGATGTCTCTATCGGTTCACGCTACGTCAGTGGCGTCAATGTAGTGAATTGGCCTATGGGACGGGTATTGATGTCCTATTTTGCCTCCAAGTATGTACGCCTCATCACCGGACTGCCGATACATGATACGACCGCCGGCTTTAAGTGCTACCGTCGTGAGGTATTGCAGACAATCGATCTGGATGGTATCCGCTTCAAAGGTTATGCCTTCCAGATTGAAATGAAATTCACTGCTTACAAATGCGGTTTCAAGATTGTGGAAGTACCGGTTATCTTTATCAACCGGGAACTGGGTACCTCAAAAATGAACAGCAGTATCTTTGGAGAGGCCGTTTTTGGTGTTATCAAACTGAAAATGCATAGTTGGTTCCATAAATACCCGCAAGCAGTAAAAAACAATTAGTGATTAATGATAAATGATTAGTGAAGATGAAAAGAACACTGATACATAACGCAACAATAGTGAACGAGGGACGCTCTGTACAAGGTTCCGTAGTGATTGAAGGCGACCGTATTGCCGAAGTGCTTACCTATGGGAAAAAGCTCTCTGTCCCTTGTGATGAAACCATAGACGCTACCGGCTGTTGCCTGTTGCCGGGTGTTATCGACGACCATGTACACTTCCGCGATCCGGGATTAACCCACAAAGCGGATATTCTCACCGAAAGTCGTGCAGCCGCCGCAGGTGGTGTCACTTCCATCATGGATATGCCGAACACCAACCCTCTGACTACCACCCTTAGTGCGCTCGAACAAAAGTTTGATTTGCTGAATGAGAAGTGTATTGTTAACCACTCCTGCTACTTCGGAGCCACTAATAATAACTATACGGAATTCAACCAGCTGGACAAACATCGTGTATGTGGCATCAAACTTTTCATGGGTTCCAGTACCGGAAATATGCTGGTAGACAAAACAAACAGTCTGCTCAATATATTCAATGGAACAGATATGTTGATTGCTACTCATTGCGAAAGCCAGGAAATCATCAAAAAAAACACTGAATACTATAAGAAGATGTTCAGTGATGCACCGGAAGTTCCCATCAGCAAGCACCCCAACATACGTTCTTCAGCCGCCTGCTACGCCTCAACAGAACTTGCGGTACGCATGGCAAGCTTAGCGGGTGCACGTCTGCATGTGCTTCACGTCTCTACAGCCAAAGAACTGCAATTGTTCAGTGATATACCGCTGGAAGAAAAGCACATTACAGCCGAAGCCTGTGTTGCACATCTGTTATACCGCCAACAGGATTATAAAGAACTGGGAACACGTATCAAGTGCAATCCTTCCATAAAGAAACAAGCTGATCGTGATGCTTTACGGAATGCCGTCAATACCGGCGTGATTGATGTGATTGCTACCGATCATGCGCCCCACCTGCTCAGTGAAAAGGAAGGTGGCGCACTAAAAGCCATGTCAGGTATGCCGATGATTCAATTCTCTCTGGTCAGCATGCTCGAACTGGCAGAAAAAGGAATTTTCTCTATTGAAACCATTGTAGAGAAAATGTGCCATGCTCCTGCCCAGATATATGGTATCTGTGATCGCGGTTATGTCCGCGAAGGCTATAAGGCCGACCTTGTACTTGTCAGCCACGGAGACCGTTGGGAAGTCAACTCTGAGAATATTCTCAGCAAGTGCGGATGGAGCCCGCTGGAAGGTAATTCTTTCCGCTGGAAAGTAGAAAGAACATTTGCTAACGGACACCTGATATACAGTGACGGACAAGTAGATGATACTTACCGTGGCGAAGAATTGAGATTCGATTACAAAGATAAATGATGAACAGCCCTGCGGATAAGGTGTTGACGTACGCTATTCATGACGTTACTCCATACATCAACTGGATATACTTCTTTCATGCGTGGGGATTTCAGCCCCGCTTCGCCACTATTGCGGATATCCATGGCTGCGATGCCTGCCGTGCTTCCTGGCTTACGACTTTTTCTGAAGAGGATCGTACCAAAGCCGCTGAGGCAATGCAGCTACTTAAAGAAGCTAACCGAATGCTTAACCAGCTGGATGAGACTTACCATGTACACACCATTTTCCGTCTTTGCAAGGCTAATGCCGATGGGGATAATTTACTGCTGGACGGCACACGCTTTCCTTTACTCCGCCAACAGATCCCCCATCCGGATGGCAGTCCTTTTCTCTGCCTCAGCGATTTTGTCCGCCCTCTTGCTTCCGGTACACCTGATACGGTAGGTATTTTTGCAGCTTCCTGTGACGGAGAAGTTGAACTACTCTATGAGGAGGATCCCTACAAACGTATGTTGGTACAGACACTTGCCGACCGGCTTGCTGAAGCCGCTACCGAAAAAATGCATGAATACGTGCGTAAAGTTGCCTGGGGGTACGCAAAGGATGAGAATCTTTCCATCCCCGAGTTATTAAAGGAAAAATTCCAAGGCATACGTCCTGCCGTCGGTTACCCTTCTCTGCCCGATCAGTCTGTCAACTTTCTGTTGAATGAATTGCTTCATATGGAGCAAATAGGCATTACGCTTACAGAAAACGGTGCTATGCGTCCACACGCCACTGTTTGCGGATTAATGCTGGCACATCCTGCCGCACGATATTTTGCAGTAGGCAAGATTGGAAATGATCAATTGGAAGATTATGCACGACGCAGAAGAATGCCAATTAATGAAGTAAGGAAGTTTTTGGCGGCCAATCTCTAACTTTCTCCCTATTAAAAAGAATAACATCAGCTTATAGTTGCGTTATTATATGCTTGCGGCTGCGTCAGCTCACACTTATACAAGTGTAAGACAACGCAGCCGCAAGTGTAAACTGATGCAACCGCAAGTGCTCTATTTAGAATTTATATCCTATTTCAAACTCCAGATTCGTAAATCCTTCACTCCTACGCCATGAAGTCCAACCTGTACGTCCGGTTAGACCGAATGTGAAATGGCGTCCTTCTACCCCCATACTATAAGCTGCTCCACCGGTGAAGCGTTTACCAAAAGCTTCAGATTCTTCTGTTTCGTATGTATACTGAGAGCCATAGCCATCCGGGCTGGAATTATAAAGTTTTCTCACATCACGAATATCCCCATTAATACCGCAGTCTACATAAGGGCCGGCAGCAATTACCCAGTTCATCGAGGAACTTAAACGGAACTTATAAGCAAACAGCAAAGGAATTTCCAGATACGTCAATTTATAGTTGGTAGTTTCATCACTATAATACCAAGTATTGCCCTCCATTTCACGGTGCGCAATGTAAGCTGCCGGCTGGAAAGACCAATGCTTGGCCATTTTAATGTCTACACCTCCCCCGACATGAAAAGACACTTTATCTTTCGTCTCGTCAGCACCCAAAAAGCGACTAACACCTACACCTGCCTTCACAAACCAGGAAAAACGTTTATCTATAACCAACCGCCCCATCGAAATCTTCATAGGTGTGTTAACGGTGATGTCTTTCCGGCCTTTCTCCACCTGAATAGAATCAAGGTACAACGGTACATCTTCAATGAAAAAATGACCATCCTTATCAGAAGTAGTACTCAAATTTGTGCCTTTTACGGTTACTTTGGCATTCTTCACCGGATAATGATCCTTATCAATAAGTCTGCCTTTCAGTTTTTGTCCCTGCGCCATAGATGCTCCTGATATGCAGAGGCCTATAATTGCTAATATAATTATTCGTTTCATTATATATCTGTCTCTTATACACATCTCCGAGCCCACGAGACACTCGCTAATC
>ENA-UAKZ01000673-UAKZ01000673.1-human-gut-metagenome-genome-assembly--contig:-NODE-673-length-12145-cov-8.249959_pt1 | contig 12145 bp, 7 predicted proteins | sample MGYA00243693_ERZ654454 | MGnify/ENA primary metagenome ERZ654454 (study PRJEB26926, sample SAMN06164508) | human gut metagenome | biome: ENVO:00009003; feature: ENVO:2100002; material: ENVO:00002003... | reverse complement strand
AATGGGGGCGACGCGTCTCGCGTCGGGCATTTTTCAGCAGCCTCGTCCCGCGTCGGAAAAATGCAGTTGTTATTTAATGGAGTTAGTATCTTTCCTTCTTATTTTTCCGACGCGAGACGCGTCGCCTCCATTAGAGGTAGCGTTTGGTGGTAGTGTTTAGAGGTAGCGTTTAGTGCTTGTGTTTGGCGGTAGCGCTTAGCACTTGAGCCTGTTCGCTTGTTTCCTTTTTACCAGACCGCAATAGCCTTTTGTAGTCTTGGCGCATTTCCCTGGCTCGGGTGCGGCATCGTTTTTTTGTCGGAATGTGGAAAATGTCATTTTATTTGCCCGTTTCTTGCTCCCTTTTGTTGTGTTGCCCATGTCGCTGAATATCAAAGCTTTAGTGCGTTTCTTGTGCATGCCGTATAGATTGTGGCTGAAAATTTATTTCAAAAAAGTGCTTGAATAGTTTGCAGGTTTATAAATTTGTTGTAACTTTGCACTCGCAAACGAGAAATAACAACACTCGCAAGCCAATTATGGCGCGATAGCTCAGATGGTTAGAGCGCATGATTCATAATCATGAGGTCGACAGTTCAATCCTGTCTCGCGCTACAAAGCAGTTACAACACTTTGGTTGTGACTGCTTTTTTCTTATTTGTATTTTGCATTATCAGCGCGTATTTGTTTGTTTTGTGTTCTGTTAGCCCATAGCTCCGAAAAAAGTTGTATTTTTGCATAGTCATGCGGTATGGCATAGTGTCCGAGCGTGACTTAATATTGCATCATAATACAATAATGGTCATAATAAAGAAGTTAGACTGGTATGTACTCAAAAAGTTCCTGCTCGTGTTTGCAGGGGCTTTCTTTGTCGTACTCTTTGTTTTTATGATGCAGTTTACCTGGCGTTATGTAGACGATTTGATAGGTAAGGGACTGTCGTTCGACATTTTGGCCAAGTTCTACTGGTATATGGCTCAAACTTTGGTGCGCGACTCTTTGCCCCTTTCGGTATTGCTGGCTTCGCTCATCACCTTTGGTAATATGGGTGAGTCGTTTGAGTTGCTGGCCATGAAGGCGGCAGGCATACCGTTGATACGCATCATGCGCCCGCTGGCCATTTTTGCAGCATTCTTGACGGGTACATCATTCTACTTTCAGAATTTTACATCGCCAGATGCACAGATAAATATGCGCACGCTCCTGTTCAGTATGAAAGAGCAGTCGCCTGCGGTAGAGATACCCGAAGGTGTGTTCTACAATGGCGTGCCTAATATCAACATATATGTGCAGCGTAAGAACACGCTCACTGGCATGTTGTACCAAACCATAATTTACAAAACAGACCAGGGTTTTGACCGTGCGCAGATTGTGCTGGCAGATTCAGCCCGTCTGGAGGTGACACGTGATAAAATGCACTTGCGCCTGGAACTGTGGAATGGTGAACAATTTGAGAGTCTTGAATCGTCGGGCGGTGCAGCCACGCAAATGATGCAGAATGGTGCGCATGAGCCTTTCGACCGCGAAACATTCCGTTTCAAGACTTTGCTGATAGACTTTGACAGCAACTTCAATTTGATGGACAAGAGCCTGATTGCCGGTATGCCCACTGCCAAAAACATGAAGCAAATTCAGCAAAGCGTGGACTCAATGAATGCCGAGTTGGACTCTGTGGGACGGCAATATTACAAAGATGCCTGTGTGACATACTATCGACGTCCGCAGTTGCCAGCAAAGGACTCCGTGGCGTTGTTGAACTTGTTGCGGTCGCGCCAAGGGCAGAGCACACTCGCTTTTGACACGATTGTGGCTCATGCAGACCCTCAAAAGTTACAGATGGCAAGGCAAATTGCGCTGTCGAGCGTGAAGTCTGTTTCGGCAGATTTGGAATGGAAAGCCATGGGCGCAGACCAAGAACAGCGCAGCTTGTTGGGGCACGAGGTGGAATGGCATAATAAGATAACCTATTCGTTGGCTTGTTTGCTCTTCTTCTTTGTAGGTGCACCGCTGGGTGCCATCATACGCAAGGGTGGACTCGGTATGCCAACCGTCATCTCGGTGGCCATATTCATTGTGTGGTACATCATTTACACCTCGGGCATGAAAATGGCTCGCGATGGCAATATCAACATGGTGCTCGGTATGTGGATAAGCACAATGGTCATTGCACCGTTCAGCGTATTCTTTACGTATAAGGCCAACAAAGATTCGGTCGTGTTTAACATAGATGCTTACAAGCATTTCTTCGTGCGCTTGTTTGGCTTGCGTACGTCACGTCATATCTTCAGGAAAGAGGTGATTATTGATGAGCCGCGCTTGGACAAATTGCCTGCAGAGATTGAGGCGCTCATTTCAGCTTGCAAAGCTTACAACGAGAAGACTAAATTGTTGCGCGCACCAAGCTATGTGAATATATTCTTCCATCATGTGCCAGACAGTGTGGCAGAGCAGATTGATGAACAGATGGAGCGCATCGTTGAGGAATTGTCGAATAGTCGTAACCGCGTGGTGCTTGAGGTGTTAAATCGCTATCCGATATTATATACTCATGCGCACACTTCGCCTTTTGACAAAAAATGGGCCAATGTGGCGGCGGGGCTTTTTGTGCCGTTGGGCATTGTGCTTTGGTTTAGAATTTGGCGTTTCCGCCTGCGCCTTTACCGTGATATGCGTGTGATTGTGCGTACCAGTGAGCAACTCTTGGCATTGCTGCAGGGAAATACGCTCGCTGAAGGAGGTGACACCGTGGCCAATGGCGCAGTTGTATCGCCCTCGGGGGGTATAATCCGGCGTTGGGCTTTGAACCGGCGCGTTGTCGTAACCTTGCTGGCTGCTGTTTTGTTGGCCGTGGCCGGTTACGGCGGTTGGCACGCTTGGCGCCGGTATCAGTATAAACGCTACATGCAGGAGCATGGCGAACTCACGCCGAATACCCCCAAACAGCCCGATGGCGGTGTTGCGCCCGACCAATTACCTCTTGGAAATGGCGCACCGCTTCCCTTGCGATTGCCGCAACAGGCGCCTTGACAAATAGTGGAGTGGGGACTGGCACAGGCCCGTTTTATGCGTGTGGCCTCAATGCAGTTTGTTGGCAAACATTAGGCTATGCACACTCAAATAAGATAATATAATACGAAACATAATGAGCTCATTCAAACTTGCTTCGATTGAGGAAGCTATACAAGATTTCAAAAAAGGACAATTCGTTGTTGTTGTAGATGACGAGGACCGCGAAAACGAGGGCGACCTGATTATGGCTGCCGAATTGGTGACACCCGAGCATGTGAATTTTATGCTGCGCAATGGCCGTGGTGTGTTGTGCGCGCCTGTTACCATAGAGCGTTGCAACCAATTGGGACTTGAACATCAGGTGCAGACCAATACCAGTATGCTTGGCACCCCGTTTACGGTAACAGTCGATCTGCTTGAGGGGTGTACTACTGGTGTAAGTTGCCATGACCGTGCAGCTACCATACGTGCCTTGGCCAACCCCGACAGTCGGCCTGAGAGTTTTGGACGACCGGGACATATCAACCCCCTTTATGCACAAGATCGTGGCGTGTTGGCACGTGCCGGACATACCGAAGCTGCAGTAGACCTTGCCCGTTTGGCCGGCATGCAACCGGCCGCTTGCTTGATAGAGATACTTAATGAAGATGGAACCATGGCGCGTATGCCGCAGTTGCAGGCGTTTGCCGAACGCGAGGGCTTGCATATCATCACTATCAAGGACCTTATAGCCTACCGCCTTAAAACGGAATGCCTTGTTGAAAAAGGAGAAGAGGTGGATATGCCTACCGAATATGGTCACTTCCGTTTGATACCGTTCCGTCAAAAGAGTAACGGACTCGAACACATCGCTTTGATAAAGGGCGAGTGGGAGGCTGACGACCCCGTGCTTGTGCGTGTGCACTCTTCGTGTATGACTGGTGATATTTTTGGTTCAGAGCGTTGCGATTGCGGCGAACAACTGCACAAAGCCATGCGCATGATAGAGAAAGAAGGCAAGGGCGTGGTGCTTTACCTCAATCAAGAGGGGCGCGGCATTGGGCTGATGGCCAAAATTGCAGCTTATAAATTGCAGGAAGAGGGTTACGACACGGTAGATGCCAATGTGCATCTTGGTTATGACCCCGATGAACGTGACTATGGCGTTGGGGCACAAATACTCGGCATGCTCGGTGTGCGCAAAATGCGTTTGCTCACCAACAATCCTGTAAAGCGTGTGGGCCTCGAGGCTTATGGACTTGAGATTACTGAAAATGTGCCAATAGAAATTACGCCTAACAAGTATAACAAGCGTTACCTTGAAACCAAGAAGGAGCGCATGGGACACACTTTGCACTTATAAAATCTGATCGATTATGGAACGTAACATTTATGAATACAATCCCAATGTGGTTGAAGCTCCGCAGTCGGCCGCGTTGAGCACGTCGTCGCTGATGACGAAGGTGTATCTGTGGATGACAATGGCTCTGGCTGTGACAGGTATGACAGCCTTTTATGTGGCAGGCAATGAGTCCTTGCTTTATACCATAGCCTCAAGCCGCGGCCTGATTTGGGGCATATTCATTGCCGAGTTGGCTTTGGTATGGATACTTTCGGCCAATATCATGCGTTTGTCGTTTGCTGTGGCAGGGCTGATGTTTGTGGCTTACTCTGTGCTCAATGGCGTGGCCATGTCATATATATTGTTGGCGTACACCGAGTCGAGCGTGGCTACGACGTTCTTGGTGACAGCTGGTACATTTGGCGCCATGAGTGTGGTCGGTTTTACTATTAAAAAGGACCTTTCGGCATTTGGCCGCCTTTTAATCATGGTTCTGTTTGGCCTTATTATAGCCACTGTGGTCAATATGTTTGTGGCCAGCAGCACGTTAGATTGGGCTTTGACATACATTGGCGTGTTTTTGTTTTGCGGTCTGACTGCTTATGACACGCAGAAAATGAAGGAAATACTTCGCCAGAGCGAGGGCGCAGGCGATACCAACATGCTGAAAATAGCTTTGTTGTGCAGTCTTTCACTTTATTTGGACTTTATCAACTTATTCTTGTATCTGCTCCGCATTTTTGGCGACAGACGCAGCTGATTATTAAAAAACGAAGGGGTTGGGTGCAAAACACATGAGGTTTGGCACTCGCCCCTTTTACACATACATCTTTAATACATATCTACAAAAATGCTTTCAACACTCGTAAACCGTTTGGCCCCTTCGGCCACCCTTGCCATGTCGCAAAAGAGTGCAGAACTCAAGGCACAAGGCGTTGACATTATCAACCTCTCGGTTGGCGAACCCGACTTTAATACCCCCGATCATATAAAGGAGGCTGCTAAAAAGGCTATTGGCGAGAATTATTCGCGCTATTCGCCAGTGGCAGGTTATCCTGCGTTGCGCAAGGCTATTTGCGATAAACTCAAAAATGAGAACGGACTGGATTATGCTCCAGAGCAGATTGTATGTTCGAATGGTGCCAAGCAATGCGTGTGCAATGCTGTGATGGCCATCGTTTCACCGGGTGAGGAGGTGATTATTCCTGCACCTTATTGGGTGAGCTACCCGCAAATGGTGCTCATGGCTGATGGCAAGCCCGTATTTGTGGAGGCTACCATAGAGCAGGATTTCAAAATTACTCCCGCACAGCTCGAGGCTGCTATCACACCTAAAACACGTGCCATCATTCTTTGTTCGCCCAGCAACCCAACTGGTTCGGTATACAATCAGGCCGAGCTTGAGGCTCTGGCCGAGGTGCTCCGCAAGCATGAGGGTGTGTACGTAATCAGCGATGAAATTTACGAACACATCAACTATGTAGGCCAGCATGCTTCAATAGCTACTTGTGAGGGTATGAAAGAGCGTACAATCGTTATCAATGGTGTGTCGAAAGCATACGCCATGACAGGTTGGCGTATCGGTTTTTTGGCAGCCCCGATCGAATTGGCCAAGGCTTGCAGCAAATTGCAGGGACAGTACACCAGTGGTCCTTGCTCGGTGAGCCAAATGGCTGCTACTGCAGCTTTTGCTGGTCCGCAACAGTGCGTGGAAGATATGCGACAGGCTTTTGAACGTCGTAAGAACCTGATTGTAAAATTGGCAAAGGAAGTTCCTGGCTTTGAAGTAAACGATCCTCACGGTGCCTTCTATCTCTTCCCCAAGTGCAGCTACTATTTCGGCAAGACTGATGGACAGCGTGTAATCAAAGATTCTATGGATTTTGCCATTTATTTGCTTGAAGTAGGCCATGTGGCTACAGTGGGTGGTGCCGCGTTTGGTTCACCTGAGTGCTTCCGAATGAGCTATGCCACAAGCGATGAAAACATTGTTGAAGCCTTGCGCCGCATTAAGGAGGCTGTCAGCAAATTGAAGTAAAACCGAGTTGTGAATAGCAGGTCGGAATGCAACGTTCCGAATGCTTTTACATGAAATGGCAATACGTGCCGTTCAGGGTTGGACAAGTGTGCCACCTTGAACGGCATGTTGTTTTATATGTTGCGCGATTATTTTGCACAACCATCATTTTGCATTACCTTTGCACAAAATAGGCTGCACCTCGGCATAACGTTCAAGCGAGCTTAACGTTCTGCGCTCGGTTTGCACTATTTTTGCACAAAATAGGCTGCACCTCGGCATAACGTTCAAGCGAGCTTGACGTTCAGCGCTCGGTTTGCACTGCATTTGTATGTAGTAATGATTTTATACTACACTAAGAAACTTATAGCAAAATCTCTTAAAACACATGAGGCCTTCTCTTTTGAAATACTTACAAATTGTTCTGTTTGTCGCAATAATGCCGTTTGTCTCGTTGGCTGACGTAGAAAAGCGTAATTTTACACTCGTAATTGATGCTGGACATGGCGGGCATGACGCAGGGGCAATTGGTGCCTATTCAAAAGAAAAGGATATCAATCTAAAAGTGGCGTTGGCATTTGGCCGGCTGGTTGAAAATAATTGCCCTGACGTAAAGGTGGTTTATACGCGTAAAACAGATGTGTTTATACCTTTGCAACGACGCGCCGATATAGCAAATAATAACAAAGCTGACCTTTTTGTGTCGGTACATACCAATGCGTTGCCTGCAGGACGACAGGCTTATGGGTCTGAAACCTATACGCTGGGTATGGCACGTGCCAATGCCAACTTGGCTGTAGCCAAACGTGAGAACTCAGTTATTACGCTCGAGAGCGATTACAAAAGTACCTATCAGGGCTTTGATCCGAATAAGGCTGAGAGCTATGTGATATTTGAGTTCATGCAGGACAAGTTTATGAAGCAAAGTGTCGATCTCGCCACTTGCATTCAGCGTCAGTACGCCTCGGCAGGACGACCTAATAAAGGTGTGCACCAAGCTGGATTTTTGGTGCTTCGCAATACCTCGATGCCTTCGGTGCTGACAGAATTGGGCTTTATTACCACACCCTCTGAAGAAGCGTATCTTAATTCACAACAGGGCGTGACAGAGTTGAGCCGCAGCATTTATAATGGTTTCCTGGCCTATCGCCGCATGCACCAGCGTGGTGTCAACGACATTCCGGCTAACCTGCCATTGCAGGTGGCGGCTGCGAATGATGTGGCACAGAAACCTGTGAACGCTAACGGCAAAGACACCCCATCAGCTAAAGAGGTGGCTGTTGTACCGGTTGAGGCTGTGCCCACGGCGCGTATAGCGAAGTCTGATGCAGATAAAAATGAAGAGAAGCCTGTGAATGAAACGCGCAGACCATCACAACCTAAAACGCGACCGGTAACGGCGCAGGCTGCACCAGTACGCAAAGTGGAGGAACCTGCTGCCAAGCGGACACCGACTGTGGCAAATAAGCCTGTGGCAACACCTAAGCAAAGTGCTGCACCTAAGCAAAGTGCTAAACCTACACATAAGCAAAATGCGGTAACTAAGTCTACAGCCAAGGATAAGGATACAGATAAAGCCAAGGGCAAACAAACAGCAACGAAGAAGGAGTCCCCGAAGGAGACAAAGGGTAAGGATACAAAGAAAGAACAAGTGGGCGCACGTGCCAAGCAACGTGTGACTTACCGTATACAAGTGGGTGCGGGCAAGAAGGAAATTGCCGCAAACGACCCACAATTTAAGGGCTTGGACGTAACGCGTGTGAAGGAAGGTACGCTTTATAAATACTATTATGGCACCTATCACACTTACGCTGAGGCGCAAAAAGCACAGAAAACGGTGAAGGCAAAATTGCCCGCAGCCTATATAGTAGCCACTGTGGCAGGCAAAAGTGTGACTGTGGCCGAAGCGCGAGCCAAGGAAAAAGAATAATAACAGACTCAACTACTTGCAACAGAATAGAACAAAGTATGAAGAAGGAAATGAAAATAGCACTCACAGCAGTGGTGGCACTCGTGCTGCTGTTTGTGGGACTGAACTTTTTGAAGGGCATTAACGTGTTCAAGTCAACCAATACCTATTATGTCAAGTTTAAGGACGTAGCAGGTCTTGCTGTGTCGAACCCCGTCTATGCCAACGGCTACCCTGTGGGTATTGTCCGTACGATAGATTATGACTATAAGCGTGGCGAGTATGTGGTGGTAGGCATCGAACTCGATGATGAGATGCGCGTGCCGCAACAAACGCGTGCCGAACTCGAGGCCGAACTTATGGGTGGCGTGAAAATGACGCTTGTGCTTGGCTCCAATCCTGTTAAGAATATAGAGCAGGGTGACACCATACAGGGCGGCATGCACCTCGGTGCAATGGACAGAGTGGGCGAGATGGTGCCGCAGATAGAAAAGATGCTGCCAAAGCTCGACTCGATTATGGACAACTTGAACCGTCTCACTTCAGACCCCGCCTTGGCTGCCACATTACACAATGCACAGGCTATAACAAGCAATTTGAAGCAGACATCAGAGAAACTTAACGTGCTGATGCAGAACGATGTGCCTGTGATGCTTGCCAATTTGAAAAATACCAGTGCCAATGCCGAGCGCTTTACGGGCAAATTGGCGGCGCTTGATGTGCAGACCACGCTCAATAGTGCCAATGCTACGTTGGCCAGTGCCAATCGTTTGGCCGACCAGCTTGGCGAAATGTCTACATCGCTCGATACAAAACTCAAGAGCAAGGATAACACACTTGGATTGTTCTTGAACGATCGTGGCGTATATGACAACTTGAACTCTACCTTGCGCAATGCAGACTCGTTGATGATAGACCTCAAGTCGCACCCCAAACGTTATGTACATTTCTCCATATTCGGCAAGAAGGATAAGTAATTACCTAATATTGAACACCTGTTCAGGTGACAGGTGATTTTATACAAATGGAACGGGTGCTTAAGCGTGCTCGTTCCTTTTGTTTTAATATGGCATTTGGGGGTGACGCAAGCAAAAAAGCAAGCCTTGTTTTGCTCTTTTAAGGGCGAACAGCCTTTTTCTGATAACGCAGGACGAGACTGCTGAAAAAACCGAAGAACTATTATGCCAGGGCATTGCGCTCTAATGGGGGCGACGCGTCCCGCGTCGGTGAAAATACAATGCCTATACACCAAATAAAGGCTCATAGACAGCAGTAATTACACGCTTGTCTGTGAGCCTTTGCCTTAATGCCCGACGCGGGACGCGTCGCCCCCATTAGAGCTTGCGTTTGGTGGTAGCGTTTGGTGGTAGCGTTTGGTGCTTGAGTCTGGCGCATGTGTTTACGTTTTACCGAAAAGCAATAATTTATAAAAGGGTCAAGGCGATAAAGTTGCACTTGGTACCTTTACCTTACTACAAAAACTTTACTTGTCGTGTATCTTACATCTTACACAAATGCATTGCAATTCGCTGATTATCAATGCTTTAATTAGTGTAAGATACTGCCAATGTCACCTACACGCAACCTACACAACCCACACGCTGCCACACGGCACGAGCACGGGAGGAAGATATCACGGCATAGGGGAGCAGAAAAGTCTGTTGCTCCGACAGATTCTTCTACTTCCCTGTGGCGTAACCCCCACCGCATACGTCCAAACCGACTGCGCGATAGCGGGGTGTGATGTGTAAGATGTATGCAAGGAAGTGTAAGATACTTTGGAATCATCTTACACACTTGAAACATTTGTGTATCAACTTGTTACGTACAAAAAGTGTAAGATGGCAGTGAAAGCACATACATTCGTTTACAAGAGGACTGATGAAGTCAGGACACACTTGTCTTGTTCTTGAACGATCGTGGCGTATATGACAACTTGAACTCTACCTTGCGCTCTGCAGATTCGTTGATGATAGATCTCAAGTTGCACCCAAAGCGTTATGTGCATTTCTCCATATTCGGCAAGAAGGGCAGGTAATTAGTAATTACCTAATATTGAACACCTGCTCAGGTGACAGGTGTTTTTATACAAATGTAACGGGCGCTTAAGCGTGTCCGTTCCATTTGTCTTAGTCTGTGCAATGCTGCGTGTGACGGGCTGTGAGGAGAACTTTATTGCAGCGACTGTCTTCATGTTTTATTGACAATCCTTGTTAGCAAAATGTGCTTTATATCTTTCGTCATTTCAAATAAAATTCGGAACTTTGCAAACCCTATCGGCAAGTTGTAAACTCTAAATATCCTCAATGCAAGACCATACGCTCACATATTGGCAGACATCGTTGCAGTATATCAAGCAAAATGTACCTGCAGACATATACAAGGCATCGTTCGAGCCTTTGCAGTTTGTCAGTTTTGACGAGGGATTGCTAAAGGTTGGAGTGCCCAACAAATTGTTTGCAGAGTTGTTTGAAAGCAACTATGCCAAGTATTTCTTGCAGGTAGTCAGTCACTATTGTGGGCGCAGCGTCAGACTGAAGTATGTGATAGAGCAAAAGCCGGCTGAGAATGTAGCGCCCAATCCGATATTGGTGACGCCAAACGAAAAGGAAATTAACCGATACCGGGTAACTCCACAACAGACGCAGGCAAAAATGCCGCCGCTCGATTCGCAACTCAATCGTCGTTACACGTTTGAGAATTTTGTAGAGGGTGGCAGCAACAAACTCTCGCGCAGTGTGGGACTAAGCATAGCCGAAAGTCCGGGCAAAAGTGCTTTTAACCCATTCTTTCTGTACGGGCCGAGCGGTGTGGGCAAAACGCACTTGGTCAATGCCATAGGTGTACGCATCAAGCAGTTAAATCCCGAAAAACGTGTGCTGTTTGTATCGGCGCACGTGTTCAAAACCCAATATACCGACTCGGTAATACATAACACGCAAAACGATTTTATCAATTTCTATCAGTCGATTGAAGTATTGATAATTGACGATATACAGGAGATTACTACGTCGAAAACTCAAATGGCCTTTTTTCACATATTCAACCATTTGCAGCAGAACAACAGACAGATAATCATCACCTGCGATCGTCCGCCCGTGCTGTTTGAGGGCATAGAGGAGCGTATGCTCACCCGTTTTAAGTGGGGTATGGTAGTGGAAATGGAAAAGCCCGACACGCAGCTGCGCCGCGACATATTGGTGTCAAAGATACGCCGCGACGGATTGGAGCAGGCTATCCCGCCTGATGTGGTGCAGTATATAGCCCAGAATGTGGAAAGCAGTGTGCGTGAGCTCGAGGGTATTGTCAATTCCATTATGGCCTATTCGGTGGTTGATAATTGCGAAATAGACATGCAATTAACCCAGCGTGTAGTGGCACGTGCCGTAAATTTGGAAAAGAAAGAACTCTCTGCCGATGACATATCTGCAGCAGTGTGCCAGCGATACGGTGTGAAGCAAAAGGACCTCTCGTCAAAAAGCCGCAAACAGACTATTGTGCAGGCGCGTCAGTTGGCAATGTTCTTGATACACAAGTACACCGACACCACTTACAGCCATATAGGTAGAATGTTTGGCAAACGCGATCACAGTACCGTACTTTATGCCTGTAATCAGGTGACGCGTCGCATTGGAGTGGAAAAGACTTTCAGACGCGAGGTTGAGGAACTTGAGAGCGTGCTGAAGTAAACGCATTCCTTGGAAATTGTTGCTGTCCGGTAAAACGCCGAAACGCAACTTTTTCCGTCTTAATCCCTTTATAAATAGGATTTCATGCTCTTTTTCCACAAAAGTAAGCCCCTTTAGTTAACTGTACATAGCCGCAGAAGCTATTATTGGCATAAAAGCATACATGCGAACGGACTCAAGCACCAAACGCTACCTCTAATGGGGGCGACGCGTCTCGCGTC
>ENA-UAKZ01000666-UAKZ01000666.1-human-gut-metagenome-genome-assembly--contig:-NODE-666-length-12237-cov-5.660319_pt1 | contig 12237 bp, 7 predicted proteins | sample MGYA00243693_ERZ654454 | MGnify/ENA primary metagenome ERZ654454 (study PRJEB26926, sample SAMN06164508) | human gut metagenome | biome: ENVO:00009003; feature: ENVO:2100002; material: ENVO:00002003... | reverse complement strand
TCTACACCCTAGAGTTCGTCGGCAGCGTCAGATGTGTATAAGAGACAGGGATTAACAGCAGATGGGTTCATCAATTCCATCACTTCATTATTAATGGTACGGGTAGAATTATTTCCCCAGCCTATCATTCTCATCCCACCCGAAAAATCATCTTCAATGACGGGCACTGGAATCATTACAGTCGCTCCACTATCCTCTGTATAAATTTCAATATCATCAATCAAAATAGAACCGACATAATCACCATAACTAAACAAGAAACGTTTAGCTCCTTCTGCTACCATAACCGCTGTATTAATTTCCTGCCATTCTGTGGAAATACTAATGTTAGGATAATCCCCACAAGAGGAATAATTAGATGGATTCTGAAAACCAGCACGTAAAACACCAGCAACAGTACCTTTCACCTTAAAACTTAAATGATGTACTTTCCCTGCTTCAAATGGCATATCAATAGCAGACTGCTTTGCATAAAAAGCAGATTCAGAGTCATTTGTAATCTTCCAACATTTAGATCCATCAGAGCTTTCAGAAACGACATCAAATGTCGCACCCCCCCAGCCTCCTAAATGTTGTCCATCTTCAAAATCTTTTCTTACTACAACATTTTTTATAACACTTCCATCATCCTCAATTTCTTTATCAACGAGCAGCGAATTCAAATACTTGTTTCTCTGCTGTGCATGCCAAGCCAAGGTGTGTCCATAAATAGTAAGTCCTCCAGCTTTAGCCGCAGAAACAAAATTTTGCACAGCATCAAAGTTCATCGATCCATCATCTGCCACGCACGAAGCGTATTTCATGGCATTACCAGCAGTCATTTCCACAAAGTTGCTGTTTGCCAACTGCGTTACTTGTCCTCCTGCAATATAATCATTCGCAGCCAGTGCAATTCCCAACTTAAAGTCGGGATTGGCACTTCCGCTTATATAACTTTTCAAGACATTATAGTCATTGAGATACTCCATGCCCGCAATAGAGGCAGGTTTCTCAACGTCAAACGCCAACGGCTTGTCGTCAACACATGCGATGAGCGACAGAAACAAGCCCCCAAATAATAAGTGCTTTATAGTTTTCATTGTCTGTTAGATTTAATTTATCCAGTTAAAAAGACGTACATTGAAAGTTCTTTCCAACACATGAGTGTCCCCCTTGCAGATGATAATAGAGAAATTCAAATAATTGGTATCTCCATTAAACCCCATATAGCAAATTCGACTGTTATTCGGTTGCGGCTGGAATGTATAAGAACCATCACCAGAATTCAACTTCCACTCATAATGCATCCCATCCGGAAGGTTATCCAAAGTAATGCACATGGTAAAAGCCATTTTTCTCAAATCAAGACTACCACTGGTTGGCAAATTGTATGTTGAGTGGTTAGGATCGGTACTGTATGTATATGTTCCGGAGACTTCATAAGTAGTCACCTTATTGCTCCCCTCGCCTTCGGCCCAAAGCAGCAAAGGAAAGAAAGCTAATAAAACAAACATCAAACTCTTCATTATCGTAATTGTCTTATCTGTTAATAATACTTTTCACAAGAAGAGGGAGGATGAACCTCCCGTCCTTCTTTCGTTACTTCTTCACAGGATTGAACCACTCGGCCTTTACCCCACGGTAATGAACCACCAATGTATCCTTGGTGGCACAATGAATGCCATCGTAATCCATAGTGTAATCCAGATAAAGAACATCGCGGTCTTTGCCTCCCCAGCTATTCTTGTCACCTTTGGAAACAAACTTTCCGTTACCGCCAGCCACTACTCCATCAGATGCGGAAGTAACCGTACAATTGCCGCTCTCATCGAAAGCAAGCACCAGATTGGCTTCAATATTCTTTCCGGCAGCATTTTTAGTAGGACGAGCCCACTGTACCTTGTTCAAGCCCAGTGTACTGAAGCCTTCGATCGTTTCGTCTTTCTCCACGTATGCAGCATGACGTACCTCCGTACCGGTCTTGTTACCGCTATAGGAATCAACGCCCCGACGCAGATAGTGCGAGTCGTACTTGCTTACATACTTCACGGCATAAAGCGTATAATCCTTAGGCTGTACCTCCCAATCCGCTTTATTCAGACGATGCGGATCGGCAACCTGTGCTTTACCCTGCAAAATGGTGTCGGCATTTTGCACACCAGTCATCACTACAGGAATTACATAGTTCAGCTCCGCAGATTTCGGATCGCTAAAGTAAGCATCAGTCAGATTCACCGTAACGCCACCTAATACTTGGCCTTTCTTTATGACAATCTTGTCATCGCTCAGTGTATAGTGAGAAACCGGCATCGGTAGAATGTCGCCTTTGGTACCTTCATACATGAAACCGTCACACAAGGTATTGTCTATCCGGATACCTATTTCCACATTTTTCTTATTCTCGTATACACCTGATACTGTAGCCATAATCTGGCACTTATGTTCATTGTCTAATGAATTATCCACAGATTCATCCTCACCTATGGTAATGGTACGGATGGGACTTTGATAAGCAAAGTAAACCGCGGAATATTTATAGTCGGGAAATTCCATGTCACCGTTCTCGCACGCAGTAAACAAGGCTCCCGCCATAGCGGCCAGTATCAAAAATGATTTTTTCATTGCTATTTTCATTTATTCAGTTTATATAAGTTCGTTTACTACCGCTTACCATCCTTTGTTTTGGATGAGAGCATTAAACTTCAATATTTCACCATAAGGAACAGGACCGTAGTACATATAATCCTTATAGTCACGTTTCTCCACTTCTACCACCTCGTAGTTCGTTCCGGTAATTTTCATACCTTTCACGGTTTCATTCAGCTTGCTGAGATCCACTTTCCAACGGCGCAAATCCCAGAAACGGAAGCCCTCGAAGCAGAGTTCCAAACGACGTTCGTTGCGGATAAGATCACGCATCGCGTCCTTGTCATTTTTCACTGACTCCAGATAAGGATCACCACCATTTTCACCAATACCGGCACGTTGGCGGATAGCTTTAATCACATCATAAGCAGAATAACCATGAGTGCCTTTTCCTTGCGGTCCCCAAGCTTCATTAGCAGCTTCGGCATAACCCAAGAATATTTCGGTATAACGAATCCAAGGCTTAATATGGAAACCATTCGTTGTATTACTGGGATTGGCATTCACGTTCATATCCAAAAATTTACGCAAATAGTAACCGGTACGCGTGGAAGCACCGTCAAACTTATTCATGGCATCATTGTTATTTCCATCAACTGCAGTAGTGATGACACTGTTTGATGCACCTGCCTTACAACCGTTATAAATAATGTATAAAGCCAGACGAGGATCACGGTTGGCATACGGGTTCTGAGGATCGTAGCTGGCTTTCGGATCACTGATGGGATAACCGTTCGCTGCCGGGAAAGCGTCTACCAGGTTTTGAGAAGGATTGACCCTACCCTGACCGAAGAGCGAGGGCGGATACTGCGCCTTCTCAAGGTCGGCGCTCTCGTTCTTGTTGCTACGCCACAAAATCTCGGGACGGTTGTAACCGGCTTTTATATTCTGAATACCGCTATGGTCTTCATACCACTTATTACCAGTAGGATCAATACCTGCAATCGGATTGCTACCTAAATTAGCAAGTACTTCGGCCATATCATTGGCAGCCTCTTCCCAAGTTACTTCCGAACCTTCGCTATAAGCAGGACTGGCTGCAAGAAGAGCTGCCTGAGCACGAATGGCACGAGCTACACGAGCACTCATACGATTTTTAGCATGATCACCAAATACACGGTTGAAATAAGCAATATCTACGCCCATTTGTGCATATTTATCAGGTACCACGCCTGTCTTCTCGTCCAAATCACCATATTCTTCGGGAAGCATTTCTACAGCTCTCTCCACATCTTTGTTTAGCAGTTCGATACACTCTTTGAACGTGTTACGAGGTTTGTTGAAATCCGAATCAACAGTTTCCGATTCTGTCAGAATAGGAATTCCCAATAACTGGCCATTATCCGCCCAACCCGAACAACTCAGCAACAAATGATACATATAGAGAGCACGCATTCCGTATGCATCTCCCTGAAAACGCATTTTAAACAGTTCGGAAGCTTTAGGATCTTTGGCCCATTCCACATTTTCGGATATTTCAAGAAATTGGTTGAGATATTGCCAGGAAGCACGCAAATTCTGCCATCTGTTCAAATCTCCGGGAGTATTGTCCGAACGCCAGGCACCGGCAGCCATCTTCCGGTAGCCGTTATTCACATCATTGGATACAGCATCATCGGTAGCCACTTCCGTGAAAGACCAGTTGTTGGCATTCTCGCCCAACGGATTACCAATGTAGGCATGCCCCAACAAACCAACAGCCCACGAAGGCATGTTTTCCAAATCAGACGGTTGCTTGAAGTTTTCCAACGCCGGCTCGAACAAGTCGTCGCAAGCGGAGAATGCCATCAGAAATGCCGTTGATAAGATGATATTTTTTAGTTTCATAACTTCTTAGTTTTTCAATCTTCATTATTAAATTTATCATTTTCTTAGAATGTACCTTTGAGGCCAAGCTGGTAGAAACGTGTCTGAGGCGTGCTACCAACATTCAGTTCCAAAGCCTTACGTTCCTTAGCAATGGTGAGCAGATTGTTTGCGTTGACAAAGAAACTCAAACCTTTGACGAAAGATCCTCTCAACACCTCTTTGGGCATATTATAGGTAAGCTGAACCTGAGTCAAATTGAATCGGTCATTCTTATACATCCAGAAGTCCGAGGTACGGAAATTGTTGTCACCGCTGGTAGTAGTCAGACGAGGATAAGTAGCCGTAGCTGCTGTTTCAGGAGTCCATCGGTTACGTACCACTTCAGAATATTTTCCGTCACCTTTCACCCAATAATACGAATTGTCTTTCATACCATAGCCACCTATGTAAAGATTACCCATCACATACAGAGTAAAGTCACGCCATTTGGCAGTCAAGTTAATACCACTCATAAAGGGAGAGTCCCAACGTCCCAGGAATACACGGTCGTTGTCATCAATCTTACCATCGTTATTCTGATCTTTATAACGGATATCACCGGGCTTCACATCACCGAAGGTTTGTTTGGGAGCAGCATCAATCTCAGCCTGGTCATTGAAGAATCCTTCGCTCTGCAATCCCCAGTGCCCATTCAATGCACGACCTACAACTGACAAATAATCAAACTCAACGTTTTCATCACGTTTTTCGGCCGTACTCTTATACCACATTCCACTCACGCCAAGCGTCAAATCCACCTCACCCACTTTCTTGTTGGCATAAACACTGAAATCGAAACCTGTCCGCTTATCCTCATTGAAGTTTACATAAGGAATAATGGATGATGACGGATAACCCACCTGTGTGAAATAAATCGGATACAATGAACTGGTACGAGCCAAACCACCCTCCATCTTGCTGGTGAAGAAATTGAAGTCGAATGTGAGCAGTCTGTTCCACATAGAACCGCGCAAACCTGCTGTGAATTCTTTACGCTTCACGAAAGTCATGGCAGAGCCGTCTCCACGCTGGAACTCAGTAGCAGACAAACCGCCATTGTCACCCCAACTATACCAACCACCGGGCTGTACCACCGGCTGGTAAAGGAAGTAACCGTCTTCGTTGTCACTGGTAGTGATGTCAAGATCCTGATTGATGATACCTACTGAAGCAGTAAGCATCAAGTTGTCAAAAATTGAATTTCCCATGAAATCTTCTTTTGCCAGATTCCATCCCAAAGTGACTGTAGGTGAAAATGCCGTGCGGTTACCTTCGGGCAATTTTGTGGAATAAGGCATTGCAGCACTGAAATCCGCATAATATTTATGCTGATAGTTGTAGGATGCCTGAAAACCTAAATTGGCATTGGTAGTACGGTGATAATGTCCGCTACGTTGGGTCTGCCATGCATTGGCCAGCACCATGGCGAATACATTGTGGTCTTCGTTGAAAGTGTTCTGGTAATCGAACTGGCCGGAAACGTTGTAGGTATAACGGTAGGCCGAATTATTGATATTCTCAACGGCACTTTTTTCATCCTTTCCATATTGCGTGATACTTGAAATGACATCATGCCCGTTATAGGTACTCCACACCGGTGAAAAAGTAGCATAAGCACTACTATATCCCTGATCGTAGGTAGAAGCATAGTCAATGCCATATTTGGCACGGAAATAAAGTCCTTTAAGCAAAGGAGAGAGATTGACATCAAAACGCGTATTGAACTGGAACTGCCGGCTCACAAACTTATTGTCACCGGCCGCATATGCGTCAGCTACCGGATTGGTGGGATTCTGCTGCGTACCACCGAAGAAGTACTTGCCATCCTGAATATAATTACTGTTAAGTACAGTGTTCAGAGAATTCTTGTCTGCATCCTCAATATAACTCAACGGAATAAACGGAGACACCAAATGAGGACGCAACGTAGCGGCTTGCCCCCACCAGTCTACATTAGCCGAATAAGAATCATAAAATGTCACATTAGCATCAGCTTGCGCGGTGATAAGTTTATGCAACTTCATATCTACATTTCCACGGACAAAGAAACGACTGATATAGTTATCTTCCGTATTGCCCACTTTAAGAAGCGAAGATTCGCGATAGTAACCGGTAGAAGTATAATATTTCACTTTCTCGCTACCGCCCGAAATTTCGGCAATCGCTTCCGAACGGTTATATGCCTTCCTCAAATAATCGGAAGAATACATGTCGAAATCAGGATAACGATAGGGATTCAAACCCGAAGCATGATTGTAAATATCTTCCTGCGAGTAATTGGCGGTAAGACCATCGTTAAGACGTGCCTCATTATAAAGGGTCATATACTCTGCCGAACCCAAATATTTCGGGTATGACTTAGGAGTATAAAAACCACTGTTGGCATGAATATTTATTCTGAGGTCACCCACTTCGCCACGTTTAGTGGTGATGGAAATGACACCTTTAGCCGCACGCGGACCATAGAGCACTACAGCAGAAGCCCCTTTCAAAAGGGTAATCTGGTCTATCTCGTGGGGAAGCACGTTATTCGCATCACGCACCATGCCATCTACTATGACAAGATATTCGTTGTTTCCCCAAATATTACCGTTGAAACCACCAACGACATTGTCAACCAAACTCAAACTATAGGTTGTATATACCTTTTCTGACATTTCTTTCATATCAATGACCGATACTCCACCCAGCAGGTCATTACGGTCTATGGAACGAAATGCCACTTGCACCTTCTGAAGCGTATCGGCTTGAGCCGCTTCCACCAAGTCGGCCAGCGTCTCTTGAGCGGCAATGTGTGTGTGAGCGAAAGCCAACGCGGCACAGAATGCAAGTCCTTTATATATATGTTTCATTTTTTATAGTCTTTATGTTAATAAAACCATTACCAACCGGGATTTTGGTAGAATTCCGGATACATCGTCACATCGCTTGTCTTGAACGGCAACCAATAGTGCTTACTTGTCAATTTACGTTCCGTCACCACCTCTTCACGGAAGTTTATAACTTTACGTTCTTTAGGCTCATCCTTAGGGTCAAATGCCTCTGCACGATCAAACAATTGCTTGGTTTTGATATTGTAAGGATATTCAGTCAGCAACTTCCAACGGCGCAGGTCATTGAAACGATGTCCTTCATAAGCCAGTTCCACGGCACGTTCACGACGAACTTCACCCATGAATTTCTCCAGGTCGGTTGTGTATCCGTCTGCAACATCCTCCACCCCTGCACGTTCACGGATTACATTCACCGCTTCTACGGCACTCTTTGAAAAAGAGGTAGATTTACCGTTGGGAGAACCGTAGCCTTGTGCAGCAGCTTCGGCATACAATAAATATACTTCCGCCAAACGCAACCAAGCTAAATGGAAATGAGTAGCTTTTCCATAGCCATAGTCCTGATCACCCTTATTGGCACCCAATGGAATGAATTTATAATTGAAATAGCCTGTACGACTGGTCGTTTGAGGATTGTTACAACAGTTTCCACCTTCGTAAAGATTGGCATACTCATATTCTTTATAGTCCGCTGCATTTTTAATCATCTTGACACCATCGTAAATAAAGTTATTATAAAAACGAGGGTCGCGGTCTTTCCACGGCTGTGACTTGCTAAAGCCGGAGTTGGGGTCATCAAGAGGCATACCGTTTGCCATACCAAAATAATTCACGTAATTAGCTGCAGGACAAAGAATGATACCATCACCCTCACAAATATATGAAAGTTGATAGGAGTTCATCTGACGCCAGTAGGAATCGGCACCGAAAGTAGGGCTACGCATAATGGCTTCCGTACCACCGGGCATCAGCCAGTTCTGCTCTTTGGTATAGAACAAGTTGCTGTAATGTTCGAAATCCACCAAAGCATATTGGGTCTGGCCACCCTCTACCATCGCAAGCACCTCACCCAGAACTTCGGCAGCACGTTTACAATATTCCGCATCATAAGAACGGTCACTGTTTTCCCCTCCGTTCTTCATCAAAGGACTACCGGCATAAAGCAGGCACTTACCCAAATAAGAGAGTGCCCAGATTTTGTTGGGACGGAAAGCATTATTGCCCTTCGTACGGTTACCGGCAGCAGTATCATCCCAGTCGACAGGAAGCAGGTCAGCAGCACGCTGGAAGTCTTTTGCCATCTTCTCGGCATTTTCCTGATAGCTTTCGCGCGGCATATTGAGCGGCTCGACAGGAGAAAGAGGTCTTTCCAGATAAGGCAGACCGCCCCAGTAAGTTGTCAGTTGAAAGTAGAACCAGGCACGAAAGAAATAAAGTTGGCCTTCAAGAAAAGCACGTTCTTCTTGTGTAGCATCCTTCAACAGACCATTCTGCAGAGCCTCAAGGCCCAAATTGGCCTGACGGATAGCATACCAGCCTCCCCCCCAAAGGGACTTGGCAAAACGATCACCGTTCAGTGACCAGCTTCTATCCAAGAAACAGTCTCCCTTGCCAATGTAAGTACGGTAGTTTCCACCATCGATGGCATATCCCATCAAGTACTCACCGTTACCAGTGGTAATCACTTCATCGTCACCCCAGTTAAAAGAGCTTACCCAATTATGCTTTGCCACATCGGGAATAACGTTGTACATTACTTCAATAAATCCTTGGAAATTATTAAAGTTCTTAAACGCATCTTCTTTTGAAAGTACAGAGTCTGAATCTCTTTCCAAATAGTCGGTACACGAAGTAAAAGCGAAACCGGCGGAGAACAATGCGAAAAGTATGTAAAAAATCTTATTTTTCATCTTCCGTTTATATTAAAGTGTAATTTTAAAACCTAAGTTGAAACGACGCTGGGTAGGATACGCGCTCCATCCACCGGTGTTCGATTCACGGTCATCAGGCATATCGGTCCAGAGGAAAAGGTTATTACCGTTGACAAACAACTTCAAGCTGCTCAATCCCGAAGCCTTCAACCATTTTTCCTTTGAGAAAGTATATGAAAGCTCAGCATACTTCAGACGAGTGTATGAACCGTCAAAAAGGAAGCGGGTACCATCAGTATATTTACTTGCCTGATTCAGCCAGCGAGGAAGGGGGACATCAGCGTTTTGATTATCGGGACTCCAGTAACTTCCTTCGAAGAAAGCCGTATTTCGCGTACCACCCAAACTTGTCAAGCCAACAGAACGGCTCACATTGTTTACACCATAAAACTGAACGAAACAGCTCCAACCTTTATAATCGAAACCAATCTGAAGGTTCATCGTATTCTGTGGAATACCCGTATAGCCATAAGGAATATTATCATCCTGAGTAATCACACCATCGGCATCATAGTCAAGAATTATATAGTTACCCGGCTTACGGTTCTCATCATATTCATCGTGTGCGGTACTACCATAAAGTTCATCCCAACTGTTGTAGTAGCCCTTATCTACATACGAATAATTCTGATTAATACCTTTGTTGGCCTTTTTCTGATACTCCGGCATAAGGCTGGGATCATTCGCTTCCTTAATTTCACTTACGGCATGAGTAAGAGAAGCATTTCCCCAAAGACGCCAACTGCGCGTCAGTTGCTTATTCCAACGGATTTCCAACTCGTAACCTTTACTATCCACTTTACCCAAATTGGCAATAGGAGCTTCCGTACCGAAGTATGAAGGGATTGCACGCTGAGTACCCGGAATCAAGATGTCGGTACGTTTTTCCTTGAAATAGTCGAACGAACCGGAAATAACCCCTCCGAAAAATGCGAAATCCGCTGCAATATCAAGTTTAGTCGCAACCTCCCATTGAAGTTCCGGATTACCCATCTGTGACTGTTGCCACCACGTGTAAGGACTTTTGGCAGGATCCACCCCGGTCAACGACTGACGATAATTGCCACCATTGCTCCAAACATCCATATAACCAAAACGATAATCGTAATTTCCTATCCGTAAGCCATCTTGACCAATCTGACCGTAAGATGCACGGAGTTTCAACATATCCAACCACTTCAGGTTAAGTTTCTTCACCAAAGGTTCTTCCGAAACCATCCATCCGACAGCGCCGGAATTGAAGAAAGCGAAACGATTTTCCGAAGAATAAAGGTCAGAACCGTTGTAAGCACCGTTATACTCCACCATATAGCGACTGGCATAGTCGTAAGTCGCACGGAATACCCAGTTTTCACGACGGAAAGGCTGTTCGCTACCTTTTGCATATTGTTCGCGAGAGAAGTTGCCCATGGCACCTACTGTATGATCACCAAATTTGTTAGAATAGTTCAACTGTACGGAATAGTCCATACGACGGTATGTTTCACCATTATTAACAGAGCCCGCACCCGTTTTCCAAGCATTGTTATTCTTGAAGTCAAATTTATATAATGCATCTGTACTGGTGTTGGTATACTCCTTACCGGTCTCAGGATCAATCCATTTGTGAGCTTCCTTTTCCCAGTCAGTTGTATCATCCACACCACGGCCTGTTTCACGAAAAGCATTATCAAAAGCCAGCTTAGCCTGTACGTTCAATCCCTTAAGCAGGAAACCAAGATCCTGTTCGAGGGTAAAGTCAGTATTCAAACGGTCGTCGGTGGTATAGCCGATACCGTTAACACTAAGGTCTTCATAACTATTAGTAGCAGCCTGAGTCTCATTAGGTTTGTAATATCCGAAAGTACCATCGCTATATACAGGCATAAAAGAATCGGGCGCAATGCCATAGAAAGCACTCCATACCAAATTTTCATACTGCCCCTGCGTGGCTTTCTTTACTGCATGAGAACCAGACAGATTCAGATGCAATTTGGTAGTCTTGGTAAGATTGAAGTCAAGGTTACTGCGTACGTTTATACGATCATAGCTGAAACCCGGATCGTAACCTTTCACGTTGGTTACTTTCTTATATATATCGCCCTCATGTGCAAAGTCAGCAGAAGCAAAATACTTCACAAACTTCGTACCACCACTAATGTTCACGTTGGCATTATAGGATGTAGCGACATCTTTCAACAGATAATCTACCCAATTTATATTAGGATAACGTTCTGCCTCAGCCAGATTAGCCGGATGACGATACTTGTACAAACGATCCTGAGTCAGATAATAACTCCATGAATCCGGGTGATAAGCCAATTCATTTTCTATAACTTGATTACGGAGTGAAAGCGCATCATACGCATCCATCATGTCAGGCAATTTAGAGTAAGTTTTCAGCGTCGTGCTGGCATTGATATTAATCACTGCCTTACCTTCTTCACCACGTTTAGTAGTAATCAAAATTACACCATTGGCACCACGCACACCAAATACAGCTGTTGCCGATGCATCTTTCAAGACGGAAATAGATGCCACAGAACTGATATCCACTGAAGACATAGGACGTTCTACACCATCCACCAACACAAGCGGATCACTTGAGTTCCATGATGTCACACCACGAATAGTAATCTTCGGATCTTCATCACCCGGTTTACCTGTATCAGTCATGGTTACTACACCAGGAAGATTACCAGTCAGGGCCTGTCCCAAACTTGTCACACCACCTGTACGTTCCAAGGTTTTGGAATTGGTCTGTGCAATGGCACCTACAACCGAGGCCTTCTTCTGCTGGCCAAAACCTACAACTACTACTTCTTCCAGTTGTTGGCTATCATCTTCCAATATAACTTTTATCGGCTTCTGAGCCGTCGCTTTCACCTCTTGTGATTTCATACCGATAAATGAAACAACAAGGGTTACATTGTCATTAGGAACAGCCAACGTAAAATTTCCATCTATATCTGCTGTCTCTTATACACATCTCCGAGCCCACGAGACACTCGCTAATCTCG
>ENA-UAKZ01000654-UAKZ01000654.1-human-gut-metagenome-genome-assembly--contig:-NODE-654-length-12376-cov-5.671780_pt1 | contig 12376 bp, 10 predicted proteins | sample MGYA00243693_ERZ654454 | MGnify/ENA primary metagenome ERZ654454 (study PRJEB26926, sample SAMN06164508) | human gut metagenome | biome: ENVO:00009003; feature: ENVO:2100002; material: ENVO:00002003... | reverse complement strand
CGCAACGGGGATTTACGGAAGTGGGTACCCGCTTCCTATGCTTGCTATTCAAGTTCTTTGTCCTTTGAAATGGTTACTTTGTAATTCACATACTTGCCGCCCGTATCAGCTAAAAGTACCGTTCCGTCATAGGTTTTGCCTGTTTTCGGAGAGTACAGCTTTTTGACTTTTACCTTGCCGGATTTTAAGAGTGCTGCGGCAATCGACCGGGTAAAGACGGTTTTACGTTCCTCAAAGAAGCGGTCATTTTTCCACATGGTAAAGCCGCACTCTTTGTTGGAACAGTAGTAGTTTTTCTTTCCCTCATAGACCGGGGACTTGCAGCGGGGACACTTCCCAATCTCTGTTTTTTCTGTCTTGAAAAGCTCTTGTTTCTCACCCAACACGGAAGCGTAGGTTTTTACAAGCTCCTGTGCCATTGCTTCAATTCCCTGCATGAAAGCGGCAGGGTCGGCGTTGCCCTTTGCAATCTGCGTCAGATTGTTTTCCCATGCAGCCGTAAGCTGCGGAGAGGTCAGACTATCCGGCAGGACGCAGACAAGGTTTGTGCCGTCTTTGGTGGGAAATAGCTGCTTGCCCTTGCGCTCCACAAAGCCGCCTTTGACTAACTTTTCAATGACGGCGGCGCGGGTGGCAGGCGTACCAAGCCCCCGGCGTTCTGCGTCCGGGTCGGTGTCCTCATTCCCGGCGCGTTCCATAGCCGACAAAAGACTTGCTTCATTGTGGGGCTTCGGGGGCGTGGTGGCATGCTCTGTCACTTTTGCCGCCGGATTTTCAAAGGTCTGCCCCTCGGAAAAGTCCGGCACATCTAACACAAGCTCGTTTTCGTCGTCGCTGTCCGGCTTCTTTTTGAGGGTCGCCCGGTAAAGCCGTTCAATCTCTTTCCACCCGGCAGCGATTACCGCCTTTCCCTTTGCCGTAAATTCATGGTCGGCGCAGGAGAAAACCGCCGTTACCGCTTCGTAAACGTGCGGCTCTGCGGTTGCCATAAGCAGACGCGCCCCGGCAAGGGTCAGGATATTGCGCTCGCTTTCCGGCAGCGCGGTAAGGTCAGCCTTTGCAAGCTCCATAGTGGGAATGATTGCGTGGTGGTCTGATACCTTTTTACTGTTCAGCACCTTTGCAATCTCCGGCGAAAAATCCGCGCCCTCCATAAAGGAAAGTTTCTCACAAAGCACCTTGATAATGCCCGTCGCTGTTTCTCCCATGTCGTCGGTCAGAAATGCGCTGTCCGTTCTCGGATAGGTCAAGAGCTTCTTTTCATAGAGGGCTTGCGCCAGGTCAAGGGTCTGCTTCGCGGTGTACCCGTAAATACGGTTTGCTTCCCGCTGTAAACTGGTAAGGTCAAAGAGCTTCGGCGGGGCAATGGTTTTCTTTTCTTTCACAAGGGAAGTACAGACAGCCGCCGACGCTTCGCAGGCTGCTTTCAGTCTGCTTGCTTCATCAGCGGCGCAGATCTTCGCGCTTGCCGCTTCTGCGCCGGGGAGAGTAAGGCGCACATGGTAGTAGGTTTCTTTCTGAAAGCCTGTAATCGCAGCGTCCCGGTCTACAAGCATTTTGAGGGTCGGGGTCTGCACACGCCCCACGTTCAAGGTCTTTCCATACAGGCAGGAGAAAAGGCGGGTCGCGTTAATGCCGATAAGCCAGTCAGCCTTTGCCCTGCATAGTGCGGAATGGTAGAGGGCGTCGTATTCCCGCCCGTCCTTCAGATTGTCAAAGCCACTTCGGATTGCTTCGTTTTCCATTGAGGAAATCCAAAGACGGGTAAAGGGCTTCTTGCAGCCCGCTTGATGATAGACAAATCGGAAAATCAACTCGCCCTCGCGTCCTGCGTCGCAGGCGTTCACGACTTCCGAAACGTCGGCGCGGTGCATGAGGTCTTTTAAGATTTTGAATTGTTTTCCCTTGTCGGTAGCTACGGTGTACTGCCATTCCTGCGGCAGAATGGGTAAGCTGTCATAGCTCCATTTCTTGTACTGTTCCCCATAGGCGGCAGCTTCGGAAAGCTGTACCAAATGCCCGATACACCAAGAAATGATGTACTTGTCATTTTCGATATATCCGTCTTTCTTACCCGTAACGCCAAGGGCGGCGGCAACCGCCGCCCCGACGCTGGGCTTCTCACAAATCACAAGTTTCATGCTTCCTCGTCCTCCTGTTCGGTATCTGCGCTGTCAGCTTCTTCCTCCGGCTCGTCCTCGTCGTATTCGTCAAAATCAAATTCGTCAAGGTCGGTGCCGCCTTTTACGCTCTGCTTCGGTTTCATAAACTTAACGTAGTAGAGGGCTGCGCCGCCGCCAAGAAGTCCCACAACAAGGAAGATGAGAAGCCCGCCCATGCTGTTTTTGGGTTTCTCCGGCTCTGCGGGTGCTTCCGGCTCGGCTTCCTTGCCTGTGCAGTTATTCATGGCTGCGGAGCAGACGGGGCAGGCGGTGTTTACTTCGCCCGCCTTGCATTTCTCGGTACAGTTGCAGACAGCCGGGGGCTGCTCGGTCTGTTCCTCCCCGATAATCGCCATAAGGTCGCTTTCGTCTACTTGATTTAGGAAGTGGACGGAATTTTCCCCCTCGGCTGCCCGGTCAACGATAATGTAAAAATAGTTGCCGCCTTTGCTTTTCACGACGATAAACTGCTTATCCTCGGCAGCGTCCCCGTCGATGTCGTCCACAAGGGTCATGTTGCCCTCCGGGGTAAGGGGCTGCGGTTCGGTTTCCACGATTACGCCGCTGTCGTCGGTTTCCTCTGTCGGGGTCTGCGCGTAGGCAGTAACGGAAAAGCCGCCCACAAGGACAAGGGCGGCGCAAAGTGCGGTAATGCTTGCAAGGATTTTATTCTTCATCTGCATTGTCCTCCTGTTCGTCATAGTCTGTGGGCATAGGGGCAATGCCCGGAATACCGTTGCCGGAAAGCATAGCGGTAAGCTCCTGCGGGGTCAGACGCATAGCGCGTACAAGCTGCACGATTTCAAGGTTTTCCGCTTCGGTTTTCTGTGCTTCCAGTCCGCGCAGCTTGTTCTGATACTCCGTGATTTTCTCACGGGTCTTTTGGATTTCCTTTTCAATTCTTTCGATTTTACTCATTGCCATAAATTTTTTCTCCTTTCGATTTTCAAAAATGTGTCAGTTCCAGTTCATCAGCCCGTACCCTTTGATACAGGCATAGTCAAGGGGATAGCTCTTAATCTTGCAGGCGTCGCCGGAATTGCCCTCCACGGTATAAACGCGGTTTGCGTCCCTGCCGATAACAAGCCCTACATGGTCTGCGCTTCCGTCTAAATCCCAGTCAAAAAAGATAGCGTCACCGGGGGCAATGTTCTCATAGCCCCGCGCGCCCCATTGCCCGTGAGAGGTAAACCACGGAATACCCTGCGACTGGCAGGCGGCAAAACGCGGCTCGGAAAGTCCCATTTGCCCGTAGCACCAGGACACGAAACAGGCGCACCATTCCACGCGGGAGTTGAAGCCGTACCAGCTCCAATACGGATAGCCGCCCACATTTCCGACTTGCTGCTTTGCAAGGTCAACGATAGCGGTATTACCGGGGCGCGTTCCGTTTACAAAGTCCACGCCGCTTAAATCCTCGGACGCGGAAGTGTCGGGAGAGCCGCCGCCAAAGATAAGGGGCTTGTTTCCGCTTGTCTGTAAGTACACCCGGTACATTTCAAGCTGTTCCGGGGTCAGATTGTTTTCTGCAATCGTGGATAACGGGGAGTTCGTCAGCTTGACGTTTAAGATGTAATACTCATAAGGCACTTGTACCGTGTAGGTGTCCGTATGCTCGTTGCCGTCCTCGTCTGTCCATGTGTCGGTGCGTTCTTCCTCCCGGTAGCGTATTTCCACTTCCTCGGTCAGCGTCAGCTTGTATTGCTGATTGAAAATCCGTTGTAATTCGCTCTGTACCTCGGCGCGGGTGTAGCTTTGGTATTTTGCGGTCAGATAGGACGCTAATTCGTGGGGGTTATGCCCGATATTTGCAAGGTCATAGCGGTACTCGTCATAGCCGGGGTGGGTGCTTTCGATAGCGTCAATCTCGTTTTGCAGCCCGCTTTCCAGTCCGGCATAGGCATTTTCCACTTCCACAAGGTCGCTGTCCTCGGAGGTATAAGACGTTCCAAGCACGCCGTTTAACGTGCCGGAAAACATTGCACCACAAGAGGACAGCCCGGACAGAAGCATAATGAAAAGTAGCAGCGCCCCGACAGCGATTGCCACGCCCGCCGGGTGTCTTGCCACAAACGCCGCTGTCTGCTTCGTTTTCTCGGCGGCTTTGGCTGCCGCTTTGCGGGTGCGTTCCGCTGCGCCCTTGATACCCTTTGCAGTATTGCGGGCTTCCTTTGCATACTGCTTTTTAATCTGCTGTTTCTGCCAAAAACGGGAAATAGGGTTACTGGTTAGCTGTGGGTTATCATGCAGGGTCTTATGATACTGAAAATCCACGTTTGCCTTGAAAGCAGCTTTTTCAGCCTTTGCCGCTTCCCGGTAGGGTTTCAGCTTATGGTTGCGGTAGCCCTGCTTGATTTTCCGCGCCCCGTACTTCAATCCCCGTTCTGCGGCTTCCTCGCTCTTGTGTGCGCCCTCCACGCCGGAATTATCCTTTTCGACAGAATGGATTTTGTTATGTACCAAAATCCCGGCTTCCTGTGTGGGGCGGGATAGCGGGTTGTGCTTCTCCTTAAATCCGGGCGGCTTGTCCTTTTCCTCAAAGTGCAGGCGGGTCTTGCCTTTCCCGGTGGTTTCGTCAAAGGTGCGCTCTTTTACCAGTTTCTTTTCTTTGGGGATAGCTGCCTTTGCCTTATCAAAGCGGTCGGCGGCTTTATCGGATTTCTTGATATACTTTTCAAGCTCCGGGGCAGCGCGTTCCTCGTCGGTAAATTGCAGCCGGGAAGATTTCGTCCCGGCGGTAGCTTCTGCCTGTGCCTTTCGTACCGCTTTTTTAGACGCTTTGCGGGTATGGGCGGCTTCGATATGCTCCATGACGCGCTCCGTTTTGCCTGTGTCCGCTTTGGGGGCAGCTCCCGGCACATGGGGCAAGGGAGAAGTCGGGGAAGCTGCACCTTGTAGCTGTGCTGCCTGTTGCTCCGGGGATTTCTGAAAATCCGCGTCCTGCGTCCGCTTGCTGATACGTTCCGTGTCTCCCGTGGTCTGATTTTCTGCGATAGCCCCGTCGCGGGTCATTTTCTGCGTGATTTTGTCACGGGGCTTTAATGGGTCTTTCAAGTGTTACCACCTCCAATCCGCGCCCCTGCAAGGGCGCAATACTCGGCGTTCAGTTCAATGCCGATATAGCGGCGGTCAAGGCTTTTCGCTGCAAGCCCGGTGGTGCCGCTTCCAAAGAAAGGGTCAAGGACAACGCCGCCTGCCGGACAGCCCGCCAGTATGCACGTTTCCGCGAGCTTCGGGGGATAGGCGGCAAAATGCCCGCCCTTATACGGTACGGTATTGATAAGCCAAACGTCCCGCTTGTTCCTTGTGGTCGGCATAAGAGCGTCGTCATAATAGCCGCCGCTGCGGGTTTTATTGATACCCTGTACCTTGCCCTGTCCGGGTATTTCCTCGGCATATTTGTGTCCTGCGCCGCGCCCCTGCCGGTACCGCGCAGCCGTTCCCGGCGCAATCGGCTCTGCAATGGCGGCAGCGTCATAGTAATATTTCTTTGATTTCGTCAGTAAAAAGATATGCTCATAGCAGCGGCTCGGTCGGTCGCGGCAGCTCTCCGGCATAGGATTTTCTTTCAGCCAGATAATATCGCTGCGTAAATACCACCCGTCAGAGCGCAGGGCAAAAGCAAGCTGCCACGGAATACCGATTAAATCCTTTTGCTTGCAGCCCGCTTTCATGCCTGTGCCGCAGTAAGTGTCTGCGATATTCAGCCAAAACGTCCCGTCGTCTTTGAGTACCCGGCGCAGCTCCCGGAATACTTCTACAAGCCTGTCAATGTACTGCTCCGGCGTGTCCTCCCGTCCAATCTGTGCGTCAAGCCCGTAGTCCCTTAGTCCATAGTAAGGCGGGCTTGTGACGCAGCAGTTCACGCTTTCGCTCGGCAGCTCCCGCAGGGCATAGAGGGCTTCACGGTTGATGATTACGTCCGTTTTCATGGCTTGCTCACTTCCTCTGGCTTTGTCGTAAGCAGACGGTAAAGCTCGGTGTCGGTTGGGAAGCGGTCAATGAACGGCAGCACCACATTCCCGTAAAAGATAAGCCCCTCGCCTGCTTCGGTATGGGTTACATACTTCATCTGCTGCGGGGAGATGTTAAGCTGCTTTGCAAGGATAGCCCGGTCGCCCTGTGCCTGATTGAGCATGAGGACAAAATCAGAGTTTTCAAAGATATTCTCGACTTCGCGGCTGCTTAAAAGGTCTTTGACATTCTGCGTGATTGCCGTCGGTATGCCGCCCCATTTACGAAAACGCTTCCAAATCTCCACGCTGTAAGCGGCGGTCTGTTCTTCTTTGAGTAGCAAGTGAAATTCGTCCATGTAGTAACGGGTTGCCTTTTTTTCGGCGCGGTTGACAGTAACGCGGTTCCACACCTGGTCTTGCACAATGAGCATACCTAACTTTTTGAGCTGCTTTCCAAGCTGCTTAATATCAAAGCAGACAAGGCGGTTAGAAAGCTCCACGTTGGTACGGTGGTTAAAGACGTTCAGAGAGCCGGAAACATAAAGCTCCAATGCCGCCGCAATGCGGGCAGCTTCCGGCTCCGGCTGTTTCAGCAGTTCGTTGTAGAGGTCGCCCAAGATAGGCATTTTTGCCGGGTCGGGGTCTGCAAGGAAAGGTCGGTACACATTCCTAACGGCGCGGTCAATGACGGTCTTTTCCACGGGCTGCAAGCCCTCTTTGCCGCCGATAACAAGCTCGCAGAGGGAAAGGATAAAGTCGGATTTCAAGGCAAGCGGGTTGTCGTCCTCGGAGTAGTTGAGGTTAATATCCATAGGGTTCACATACTGGGGCTTGCCGTCCATGCCTTTTCCGGCAGGCGACAGGCGTATCACTTGCCCGCCCAAACGCTGCACAAGGGAAAAATACTCTGCTTCCGGGTCGCAGATGATAATATCGTCGTCGGTAATGAGAAAGGCGTTTGTCATTTCTCGCTTTGCCGCAAAGGATTTACCGCTCCCCGGTGTTCCAAGAATAAGCCCGTTTGGGTTTTTCAGTTGCTTGCGGTCGCAGAGTATCATGTTGTTTGACAGCGCATTTAAGCCGTAGTACAGGGCTGCGCCCCGCTGAAAAAGCTCCTGTGTGATAAAGGGAATGAAGATAGCGGTGCTTGATGTGGTAAGCCCTCTTTGAATGGGGATAAGGTTCTCTCCAAGAGGGATAGAGGACATAAAGCCCGCTTCCTGCAAATAGTCAAGGCGGGTCAGAGCGCAGTTATTTTTCTGTGCAAAGCCCGCCGTAGCGAATACGTCATTATCCAGTTTCCGCTTCGTGTCTGCCATGTTTACCACAAGGAACGTCAGCAGAAACATTCTTTCATTTCTGCTCTGTAAATCCTGCAACAGGTTCTTTGCTTCGCTGCCAAAGGTGGCAAGGTCGGACGGAATTATATCCATGTCATACCCGCTGCGTACCGCTTTTTTCTGTTCCTCAATCTTCATCTTGTCGAGGTCGGTTATCTTGCGCTTGATAGTCTTGATTGCTTCGCTCTGGTCGATACTGCGGATATGCAGATTGACGATTATCCCGTTTTCAAGGTCGAGAATGTCCGAAAGCATACGGTCATTCAGCTCCGGCGCAAGGATTTCAAGGAACGATACCGCACCGAGTTTTCGCCCCATGCGGAACGTGCGCCCGTCGCCAAAACGGAACGAGGACGGGGCGATAAAGTCCTTTGTGGTAAGCCCGGACGGTACGAGCCAGTCCCAAGAGAAACGGAACGGCTCGCCCTCCGGGTGGAAAATCCCATGCAGTACGTTCAAGCGTTCCTGTCCGTTCATGGGGCGGGCTGTTACGCCAAGCACCTTAAAATTATTGAGTACGTCGGTTTCGATACGGGAAAGGCGGGCTTTTGCGGCTGCGAGATTGTCCGCTTCAATGGAAAAGGTAATGTACTTGCACTTTTCCAGTCCGTTGTTGCCTTTTTCAAGCTGATTTTTCAGCATATCCGCGTACTCTTTGCGGATAGAGTTAAAAGCGTCGTCCTGCGCCGGGATTTCGATAGCTGCCTGTGCCTTTTCCTTTCTTGCGCCCTGATTGATGAAAGAGAGCTGCACCGAAACGGAAGCGTCAAAGTAGTTGAGAAAATCGCACCAGTTTTCAAAAATGGCGGTCTTATCATCTGCCTGTGCAAGCTGATAGTTAATATCTTCAAAGACAAGGCTTTTACTGTATTTCTTTTCCGTTACCCTGCAAATCCCGTCCGGGTACATCTGCAAGTAGGGAATGGTCTGTTGTGCGGTGTGGGGCTTCCCGTCGCCCTTTGCCGCCTGTATCACGGCGGCGATTTCTTTCTTTTCTGCGCGGGTCAGCTTACGCTTCACGGGATTTTTTACCGCGCGGGTCATGGTTTTTCGTTCTGCCATTGACAATAGCCGATACCTCCTTTTCCAGTTTTCGTTGTTTTTCTATGACGGCATAAAAATTTTCCGTCTGATAGGGGCGTTCCTTTGGTCGGATAAACTTTGTCTGAATGACGTTCTTTATCACGACTTCAAGGGGCTGCCCGTGTTTTTCATACATTGCCAAGAGGAAGCAGGGAAGCATAACGACAATCATTGCAAATGCCGCCATGCTTGTTCCCGCGCTGTCTTTGAGCAAAAAGAAAAGCGGTAGTCCCATAGCGAGGGCTGCCGCAAAACATATAATCTGCCGCTTTGTCAGATTAAAAGCGACTTTCGTTTTGATTTTTGATAAGTCTTTGGGTACGGGTACATACGCCAAGTGAAAACCTCCTTTCGGTCTTAATGGGCATTAAAGATTGACTTCGCAAGTGCGCCTGTTTTGAATAGGGAGAAGCACAAAATCACGGTGTAGGCTGCAAGGGAGAAAATCGCGCTGTGCAGGTTGTCCGCTACAATCATGCTGCCAACCAAAACCGCATAAATGCCGACGCATATCATTATGAGGAAGCCTTGAAAACCGAGGGCGAACAGGGCTTTTAAGTAGTTGTTGCCTATCTGTCCCCACTCTCTGTTGGTCATAGTTGCAAACGGGATAGGCGATACCGAACAGTAAAGGTAAATTTCTATCATTCTGCCGTACAGGATAACCGTGATAAGCACCGACATGATTTTCATGCAAAGGCTCACAAGGCTTGTTTCCATAACGAGCAGTAACAGTTCGGGGATTTCCATAGCGTCAAGTCCGGCTTGCATGGACGAGAGGGCGGCGTCAACGTCGATATTCGTATCGCCGCCGATCACGCCCGCCGCGCCGGAAACAACGTGCTGCGCCATATCGAACACCGCCATAGTGATAGTAAAGGTGTGGGTAACGAGATACACCGCTACCCACGCCTTGAAAAACCACTTAAAGAACATGAACGTGTCAATATCGTGCATATTGTTCTTTTCCGTTACCATGCTGATAAGCTCCACGCATAGAACGTAGGTAATGACAAGCCCCGCAATGGGTACAATCACATTTTCCGACAAGCTCTGTATCATGGAAAATATGCCTGCGTTCCACCCCTGCGGGGTTTGTCCTACCTCTGCGGCGATAGTTCCGACTTTTTCGTTTACGTCCCCGAACATAGTTGACAGATTACCGTTAATGGCTCCAATGAGGATTTCCTTTATCCATTCGTTAATCGCGTCAAGTATGCTCTGCATAAGCTAACCCCGCCGCTTAACCGAACAGGCCGGAAAGCAGAGGTACAAGGGTGCCGCCGATAAGGGCAACGCCGCCGCCCGCCATGAGCTGTTTCATACCAAAATAGGTGTAAAACTCTGCTCGATGGCGGGCGGCGGCGTGTCAAGAAATTTATGGAATTTTTTTAGAACCGCCCCGGCGGGAACAGGTCAGGCCGTGACCTGTTCCACCTCCGGGATGGGTTTGAGATTAAAATGAATTTCAATAGAAATGTGTCGTGTCTTATCGCTGTCGATGTGTTCATGGACAACGATTTCTTTAATCAGACGGTTGAGGGTGGCAGCGTCCAGCTCCGTGATGTCGGCGTATTCCTGAATGGCGTCCACCCATTGCTTGGCGTCCACGGCAAGGCGGATTTCATCAGCCAGCTTCCTGCGCCCCTGTTCAACCCGTTCCTTTAGTTCAGCCTGTTCCTTCTGCGTCTTATCCAGCATGAGATTGAAGTTTGCTTCGCTGATACGTCCGGCAACCATGTCCTCATAGAGCCGCAGCACCATTTTTTCCAGTACCTCAATCCGTTCCTCGTGCTTCGTCAGGGAACGCTCCAACGCTTCCCGCTGGCCTTTCTGCTCGGCTTCACAGGTGTTGGTAAGCCGTCCGGCAACAGCTTCCCCGTCCATCAGGGCGGCCTTCGCACATTCCCGGATTTTGTTCAGCACAAGGCGGTAAAGGGTTTCGTACTCCACACGGTGCTGGGTACAGTGCTGTTTCCCATAGGCATTATAGGTCTTACAGGAATAAATCTGCTTCGGGTGCTTGTCGTTGGTGTAGCGGATAGTCAGTGATTTCCCACACTCGCCACATTTGAGAAGCCCCGCAAACAGGCTGATTTCCCCGGTCTGGCGGGAACGCTGCCGGGATTTCAGCTTGTCCTGCACGATGTCAAAGCTCTTGCGGTCAACAATCGGCTCATGCCGTTCCTCCACCACAATCCAGTCCTGCGGCTTTTTTTCCCCGATGGTGCCGATTTTGAAGCGGTAGTCCTTCTTCTGGGAAGCGATAGCCCCGGTATAGACGGGATTCATCAGGATGTCCTTGATTACCGAAAAATCCCACATATACCGCCCGTTTACCGGGTCTTTCTTTTCCCATTTAGTGCGGACATTGCGGAAGCCCCGTTCCCGGTTCCACCATGTAGGGCAAGGCACCTTCTGTTCTTCCAGCCTGCGCCGGATAAAGTTCGGGCCGTGTCCTTCCAGCGCCCAGCGGAAGATTTGCCGGACAATGGGGGCGGTTTCCTCGTCCACCAGCAGATGGTTTTTGTCCTCCGGGTCTTTCTGATACCCGAAAGGGGCGATACAGCCGGTAAACTGGCCTTGCTGGGCTTTCAGAAGGTAAGAGGAATGTACCTTCTTGGAAATATCCTTGCTGTACATCTCGTTGAGGATGTTCTTGAACGGCGCAATGTCGTTATTCTCCCGCATGGTGTCGATACCGTCATTCATGGCGATATAGCGGACGCCGTGGCGGGGAAAGAAGTCCTCAATGAGTGTGCCGGTCTGCAAATAATTTCTGCCCAACCTCGATAAATCTTTCGTTATGACAAGGTTTATCTGCCTGCGCTCGATGGCTTTGAGCATCCGTTTCAGGTCGGGGCGCTCCATGTTCAGCCCCGTGTAGCCATCGTCCTGATAGACTGCAACAACCTCCCATCCCTGCTTTTCGCAGTAGGTTTCCAGCATAGCCCGCTGGTTTGCGATACTGGCGCTCTCCCCATCAAGGTCATCGTCCTTGGAAAGCCTGCAATAGATAGCCGCCCGGAAGCTGCTTGCCAGTACCATGTCCATGCCCGCATATTCAAATCCGTTCATCATAACCGTTACCCGCACAATCCAGACGGAACACGGTCACTCTGAACCTTGTCTTTATTATATCCTAAATCTTGCTTTTTCACAAGATATTCTTTATCATTTCTCTGGCTGTATTTCTGTGCAATCAGGCTCACGAAAACGTCCGTAGCGTCCAGTTCGCCGTCAAATACCGTTGTGACATGGATTTCAGTTTTGCTTTTTGCCATAGGCAGTTACCTCCATAAATGAAATAAGCCAGACAGGAGAAGGTCGGCAACGAAGTCCGGCAACGGGCGCGGGAAAACCTCGAAAACAATCTCTGTCTGGCGGTTGAGTTATTTATTACTTTTTCTTTTATTTTTCTGTTGCTTTGGTTGTCAGAGGGGAGAAAAGGCCGCAGTTACGGGCTTTTTTCCGACAACCGGCCCGGCAACGGGATAGCAACGGGGTCGGCAACCGGCTGTGATTTCCCCGGATTTTTCAGAAGGGAAGCTCCATCTGCTCCGTGACCTCCACAAATCCGTCCGGCGTTTTTTCACGCCCGTTGTCAGCGCCCGTTGCCGGGGCTTCCCGTTCCCAGCCCTTTTGTCTGCCGTATCCTTCAAATATCCGGGGATTGGAGAAATACTTCCATCCCGTGATACCGTGGTTCATAATGTCGTTGACTTCCCGGATTTCCCATTGTTTCGGCTCGTCAAAAGGGTGGTTCAGGGCTTCCTTGAAAAGCTGCTTGGAGCATACGGCGCTGCCGGTGTAGCGGTCAAGGTACGCCTGTATC
>ENA-UAKZ01000647-UAKZ01000647.1-human-gut-metagenome-genome-assembly--contig:-NODE-647-length-12427-cov-4.711203_pt1 | contig 12427 bp, 11 predicted proteins | sample MGYA00243693_ERZ654454 | MGnify/ENA primary metagenome ERZ654454 (study PRJEB26926, sample SAMN06164508) | human gut metagenome | biome: ENVO:00009003; feature: ENVO:2100002; material: ENVO:00002003... | reverse complement strand
CGGCTTCGACCACAGCACCGAATCTGATGGATGATGCACAGTTAGTTGCGGTAATTACTGCGGCAGTTGTAGCAGCAAACAGTTCATCAGGAGGCAGTGATAAGTTAATCGTTCGTTCAATTAGAAAAGCAAAGAGATAATTTAGGAGGAAATCAGAATGAAGAATTATAGAATTACAGTAAATGGTACCGCTTATGATGTAGCAGTAGAAGAATTAGGTGCAGGAACAGTTCCAGCAGCAGCGCCCGTTGCTGCTCCAGCCCCTGTAGCAGCGGCTCCAGCGGCAGCACCAGCAGCTCCGGCAGCCAGTGGTGCAGAGGGTGCTGTTAAGATTGTAGCGCCAATGCCGGGTAAGATTTTAGCAATCAAAGCAAATGCAGGACAGGCAGTAAAACGTGGTGATGTTGTAATGATTCTTGAGGCAATGAAGATGGAGAACGAGATTACAGCTCCGGAAGACGGTACAATTGCAGGTATCAATATTGCAGTTGGTGACAGCGTAGAATCCGGTGATACACTTGCTTCATTAAACTAATTGATTGAATGATATCATTTTAGACAGGAGGCAGTGCAAATGGATTATATATGGACCACATTGCAGAATCTGGCTGGACAGACCGCATTTGCAAATCTTTACTGGGGTAATTTTGTAATGATTGCAGTTGCCTGTGTTTTCCTGATTCTGGCGATTAAATTTGGCTTTGAGCCGTTGTTATTAGTCCCGATTTCTTTTGGTATGTTACTGGCAAATATGTTTCCAGGTATCATAGCAGATGGAGGATTATTACATTATTTTTATTTATTGGATGAATGGAGTATTTTACCTTCCCTGATTTTCCTAGGGGTAGGTGCCATGACGGATTTCGGACCGTTAATTGCGAATCCAAAGAGCTTTCTTTTAGGAGCTGCAGCGCAGTTTGGTATTTATTCCGCATATTTTTTCGCAATCTTATTTGGATTTAGTGATAAGGCAGCAGCAGCGATTTCTATTATCGGCGGTGCGGACGGACCAACTTCTATCTTTCTGGCCGGAAAGCTTGGAATGGGTGGCACCTTGATGGGACCGATTGCAGTGGCAGCGTATTCTTACATGGCACTGGTACCGGTTATCCAGCCGCCATTTATGAAGCTTCTTACAACAGAAAAAGAGCGTAAGATTAAAATGGAACAGTTAAGACCAGTTTCCAAACTTGAGAAGATTTTATTCCCGGTTGTTGTTACAATCGTAGTGGTTTTAGTTCTCCCTACCACAGCACCACTTGTTGGTATGTTAATGCTCGGTAATCTGTTTAGAGAATCTGGTGTTGTAAAGCAGTTAACAGAGACTGCATCAAATGCACTTATGTATATCGTTGTCATTTTGCTTGGAACATCAGTAGGTGCTACTACAACAGCACAGTCATTCCTTAATTGGGATACACTTTTAATTGTGGTATTAGGTTTGATTGCATTTATTATTGGAACCTGCGCAGGTGTATTGTTTGGTAAGCTGATGTGCTTGGCTACAAAAGGAAAGGTAAATCCATTAATTGGTTCTGCGGGAGTGTCTGCTGTACCAATGGCAGCCCGTGTATCACAGAAGGTTGGTTCGGAAGCAGACCCTACAAACTTCCTATTGATGCATGCAATGGGACCAAATGTAGCAGGCGTTATCGGAACTGCGGTAGCAGCCGGTACGTTTATGGCAATTTTTGGAGTATTTTAAGATAGCTTTTACAGTATAGATTCTGACAGGAATCTATGCCAGTTAGAGAGAATATCGTGATTTTAAATAATATGGAGGATTAAAAAATGGCAAATCGAGCAGCAAAGCCGGTAAAGATTACCGAGACAGTTTTACGTGATGCGCATCAGTCATTGATTGCTACCCGTATGACTACGGATCAGATGCTTCCTATCGTCGATAAGATGGATAAGGTCGGCTATCATTCTGTAGAGTGCTGGGGTGGTGCAACATTTGATGCTTCTCTTCGTTTCTTAAAGGAAGACCCATGGGAGAGACTTAGAAAATTAAAAGACGGCTTCAAGAATACAAAATTGCAGATGTTATTCAGAGGACAGAATATTTTAGGATATGCACCATATGCAGATGATGTGGTTGAATATTTTGTTCAAAAGTCTATTGCAAATGGTATTGATATTATTCGTATTTTTGACTGTCTGAATGACCTTCGTAACCTGCAGACTGCAGTAAAGGCTGCCAATAAGGAGAAGGGTCATGCACAGGTTGCACTTTCTTATACCTTGGGAGATGCCTATACAATGGAATATTGGAAGGACATGGCAAAAAAGATTGAGGATATGGGTGCAGATTCCATCTGTATTAAAGATATGGCAGGTCTTTTGGTTCCAACGGCCGCAACAGAGCTTGTTCAGGCATTAAAGGATGGAACCAGTTTGCCGATTCAGTTACACACACATTACACCTCTGGTGTGGCAGCAATGACCTATATGAAGGCAGTAGAAGCCGGATGTGATGTCATTGATACGGCAATGTCACCGCTTTCCATGGGAACATCCCAGCCGGCAACAGAGGTTATGGCGAAAGCATTTGAGGGAACCGAGTATGATCCTGGATTTGACCAGAACCTGTTAGCTGAAATTGCTGATTATTTCCGTCCGATGCGTGAGGAATGGTTAGAGTCAGGATTATTGAGTCCGAAGGTAATGGGCGTAAATATCAAGACATTATTGTATCAGGTACCGGGTGGTATGTTATCCAATCTTGTTTCCCAGTTAAAGGAAATGAAACAGGAAGATAAATTTGATGAGGTGTTAGAAGAGGTTCCACGTGTTCGAAAAGACTTTGGTGAGCCGCCTCTTGTTACACCGTCTTCCCAGATTGTCGGCACGCAGGCTGTATTAAATGTGGTTATGGGAGAGCGTTATAAGAATATGACGAAAGAGTCCCGTGATTTGCTGGTTGGTAAATACGGTCAGACGGTTAAGCCGATGAATCCAGAGGTTCAAAAGAAGGCATTGGATGCACTTGGAATGGATAAGCCGATTACTTATCGTCCGGCAGATGATATTGAGCCACAGCTTGAAAAGCTGGAAAAAGAAATGGCACAGTACAAGCAGCAGGATGAGGATGTATTGTCCTATGCGTTGTTCCCGCAAGTTGCTACAGAGTTCTTTAAGTACAGAGAAGCACAGCAGACGAAAGTGGATGCAACAGTTGCTGACACTGAAAATGGAGTATATCCGGTATAGTACAGGATAATATATTTTATCGTATAGGAGCTTTGTTCCTTATATGATGGCAGATTAGGGAAGATGCGGTTGCGTCTTCCCTTTTTGCGTGTAATAATTGTTAGCGGATAGGTAACGGCTGCTATATGCAATTTGTTTTTTTTAATCAAATGGTTTATAATACGACTAATTTGGAATTGGAATCCAAATCAGACATATTGGTTATATAAAAAGGGAGGATATGCATGAAAAGAAAAGGTATTATAAAAATATGGATTTACCTTTTGATAGTCTTTGTTTTGTCAGGAAGTGCATTTGCCAGCGCTTATGAGACACAGGCAGCTTCGGCAAAGTTAAACCGGAAATCTGCAACAAGATGGGTTGGGGATACATTAAAGCTAAAGGTTAAAAACACAAAGAAGAAAGTTAAGTGGACATCCAGTAAAAAGTCCGTTGCAACAGTATCAGCTAAAGGGATAGTAAAGGCAAAAAGGGCTGGTAATGTAGTTATTACAGCAAGAACTGGTAGTAAAAAATATAAATGCAAAATTATAGTAAGAAAAACAGTTATTAGTTCGAAGAATATTTCGATAACATATGGGACAAGTTCCCCCCTTACATTAAAATATCCTAAAAAGAAAGTTAAATGGTCTTCCAGCAATCCGAGTGTTGCTTATGCTGACGGAAAAAAAGTATATGCAAGGTCAGTCGGAGAGGCAGTAATAACTGCAAAATGCAATGGGATATCATATTTCTGTCAGGTCAAAGTGGGTTCGGGAGAAACCAATGAGCTTAGGGAAAATGGAATATATACCAGTAAAGAAAAGGTGGCTCTATATATTCATACATATCAAAAATTGCCACAAAATTATATTACGAAAGCGCAGGCAAGGTCTTTGGGCTGGGAAGGAGGCTCGCTTCTTTCTTATGCGCCATATAAGTGTATTGGAGGAGATGTTTATTCAAATTATGAAAAGACTTTGCCAGTTAAAGTGGGAAGAAAATATTATGAATGTGACATTAATACATTGGGAGCATTGCGAAGAGGTTCTGAAAGATTAGTTTATTCTAATGATGGATTAATTTATTATACATCAGACCACTATGCATCCTTTATAAAGTTATATGGATGAGGAATTGAACGTGAAAATAGAATTGGATTTCAAAGATATTAAAAATAAAAAAATGCTGCATGAGTACTTAAGGGTGCAGTTGGGATTGCCGGATTATTATGGAAATAATTTGGATGCTTTGCATGATTGTTTAGAAGCTTGTGGAAATATATTTTCTATCCGCATTTATCATTTTAGTGATTTGAAGGAGGAAGTGGGAGAATATGCAGAGATACTTCTTCAGGTATTCAAAGATATAGATTTGGAGTATGAGATTGTGTAGTGAAATAAAAATTCTTTTTAATGAGGAGCCAGGAACTCTTTTGTAGTATTTTTCTGTTTAGTATGCTAGAATAGGCGCATATGTGAAAGATGGTGTTGATATGTCAAAAGTAATTGTAATAGGCGGAGGAGCCGCCGGAATGATGGCGGCGATTTTTGCAGCTAGAAATGGAAAAGAAGTAATATTATTAGAACAGAATGAAAAGCTGGGAAAGAAATTATTTATTACAGGGAAGGGCAGATGCAATTTTACCAATGCCTGTGATACAGAGGATTTGTTTCAGAATGTCGTAACGAATCCGAAGTTTTTATACAGTGCATTTTATTCCTTTTCCAACCAGATGGTGATGGATTTTTTTGAAGAAATCGGACTGCCATACAAGGTGGAACGGGGAAACCGGGTATTTCCGGTATCTGATCATTCCTCCGATGTTATCAAGGTATTGGAAAAGGAATTGAGAAAGCAAAAAGTAGAAATTTTACTAAACACAAAGGTAAAAGCTTTAATTATAGAAAATAATATCTGTAGAGGGGTTGAACTTACAGAGCTTGATATTGAGGACAAAACAAAGCATGTAAAGAAACTGTATGCTGACAGTGTGATTGTGGCAACAGGAGGGGTGTCTTATCCGAGAACTGGAGCCTGTGCAGATGGTTATGGTTTTGCAAGGCAGGCAGGACATGCTATAGCAGATAGAAAACCTTCTTTAGTTCCATTTGAATTGAAGGATAGCTGCTGTACAGATTTGATGGGGATATCCTTAAAAAATGTATCGGCTGTTATTTATGCTGATGGGAAAAAGATATATTCTGATTTTGGAGAAATGCTGTTTACTCATTTTGGGGTTAGTGGACCGATTATTATTAAGGCAAGTGCCTACATCCATAAATATTTGGATAAGAAATTATCGCTAACGCTTGATTTGAAGCCGGCTTTGGATGAAAAACAGCTGGATGAGCGGATTTTAAAGGATTTCAAGCTTTTTCAAAATAAGCAGTTAAAAAACAGTCTGGATAAATTGCTTCTTCGAGCCTTAATTCCGGTGGTTATTGAAAAGAGTGGTCTGGATGGAGAAAAAAAGATTAATGAAATAACAAAAGAGGAACGAAGAATATTAGGGCAAACAATCAAAAACCTGCCCTTTACCATAACGGGTCTCCGGGGATGGGATGAGGCAATTATCACAAAGGGCGGCGTAAAGGTAAAGGAAGTCGACCCTGGAACAATGGAATCCCGACTGACAGGCGGTCTTTATTTTGCCGGTGAGGTGCTGGACCTGGATGCATTGACAGGCGGTTTTAACTTACAGATTGCATGGTCTACCGGGTATTTGGCAGGTATATCCTGTTAGAACGGGTGCGCATCGAAAAGAATTGTTATTTTATTGGAAAGACAGTATAATTAATTTACATGTGACAAAAAGATATAGCGGATAAAAATATTATACATTAAAATGTGGAGGAGAAGGATTATGGCAAGCATTGCAATTGATGGACCGGCAGGCGCAGGGAAAAGCACCATCGCAAAAAGAGTGGCAAAGGAATTGGGTTATATTTATGTGGACACCGGGGCATTATACCGGGCAATTGCACATTATCTTGTGACGAATCAGATTGATATAGAGGACGAAGCTGCTTTGACAGCAGCCTGTGACGATATTTCAATTGAAATAAAGTACGAAGATGACATCCAGCAGGTGTATCGGAATGGGGAAAATGTAACTCCCTATTTAAGAACAGAGGAGACCGGTAATATGGCTTCTAAGTCTTCTGCAAAGGCGCCTGTCCGTGCAGCGCTGCTTGATTTGCAGCGTGATATGGCAAAAGCTTATAATGTAGTAATGGATGGACGGGATATCGGTACGAATGTACTTCCTGATGCAGAGGTTAAGATTTATTTAACGGCATCTTCTAAGGAGCGGGCAAACCGCAGATATAAGGAATTACTGGAAAAGGGAGAAAGTCCGGATTTTGATAAAATTGAAGCGGATATCATTGAGCGGGATGAGCGGGACATGAACCGTGCAATCGCACCCCTAAAAAAAGCGGAGGATGCAGTGCTGGTGGATAGCTCTGATATGGGGATTGAAGAGGTTGTAGGAAGAATTTTATCTGTAGCAGGGGAAAAGCTGCAATAGATAAAATCCAACGGGAAGGAACTGGAAGATATTTTATCTGGTTTCTGTTGAAATATTGTGATATAGTGATAGCGTAAAATATTTTGTATGAGGTTTACTTATGGATGTTGTATTGGCAAAAACAGCAGGCTTCTGCTTTGGAGTAAAGCGGGCTGTGGATACAGTTTATGAACAGGCAGAAAAGGGAAATGTGTACACTTATGGTCCGATTATCCACAACGAAGAGGTGGTAAAGGATTTAGAAGAAAAAGGTGTCCGGATTCTCGCAGATGAGCAGGCGTTAAAGGACTTAGAGGCGGGAACGGTGGTAATACGCTCCCATGGAGTAGAACGCAGCATTTATGAATTAATAAAGGAAAAAGGATTAGAGCTTGTGGATGCCACTTGTCCTTTTGTTAAGAAAATCCACAATATTGTCGATACAGACAGTGCCAAGGGAAAGCAGATTATTATAATTGGAGATAAAAACCACCCTGAAGTAATGGGAATTGTTGGCTGGTGCAATCAGGCTCCTATTGTGTTAGAATCAGAAGAAGAGGCGGAAAATTTGTCTTTTTCAGGCGATAAAGAGATAAGTTTGGTGTCCCAAACGACATTTAATCACAAGAAATTCAATAAGGTGGTTGAAATTTTCAAAGAAAAAGGTTATAATATAAGCGTTTATAACACCATATGCAATGCAACAGAAGAAAGGCAAAGAGAAGCAGCTTCTATTGCTAAGCAGGTAGATGCAATGATTGTGATTGGTGGAAAGAACAGTTCAAATACACAAAAGTTATTTGATATCAGTAAAAAAGAATGTGCAAATACTTACTATATACAGACACTCGTTGACTTGGATTTAGCTGCTTTTGAATCCGTTGGTAGGGTAGGTATTACTGCAGGGGCATCTACCCCTAATCAAATTATTAAGGAGGTTCATGGTAGCATGGCAGAAGATTTTGGAACAATGTTCGAAGCCAGTTTGGCAGAGGAGAGCAGAATTAGTGTAGGAAAGATTGTAAAGGGAACCGTTATTGATGTAAAAGATGACGAGATTATCTTAAATATCAATTATAAAGCAGATGGTATTATTACAAAGAATGAGTATTCGAATGATATGAATATTTCATTAAAGGATAAGGTTCAGATTGGTGAAACAATTGAAGCTAAGGTTATTAAGACGAATGATGGTGATGGTCAGGTTCTCTTATCTGTTAAGCGCGTAGCCGCAGAGAAAGCAAACGAGAAGCTTGAGGAAGCATATAACAATGAGGAAGTATTAAAGGGAATTGTTACTCAGGTTTTAGATGGCGGGTTAAGTGTTACAGTTGAGGAAGCAAGAGTATTTATTCCTGCAAGTCTTGTATCAGATACCTATGAAAAGGATTTGACAAAATATAAAGACCAGGAAGTTGAGTTCAAGATTACAGAGTTTAATCCTCGTAAGAGAAGAATTATCGGTAACCGTAAGATGTTAATTGAAGCAGAGAAGAAGGCTGCAAAGGAAGCCTTATTTGCAAGAATTAATGTTGGAGATACCGTTGAGGGTACTGTTAAGAATGTGACAGACTTCGGTGCATTTATTGATTTAGGCGGAGCAGATGGACTGCTTCATATATCTGAGATGTCATGGGGAAGGGTTGAGAACCCTAAGAAGTTGTTTGCAGTTGGTGATAGTGTGAAGGCGATTATCAAGGATATTCAGGGTGAGAAGATTGCGTTAAGCCTTAAGTTTGAAGATACAAACCCATGGCTGACTGCGGACGAAAAATATGCAGTTGGCAACGTTGTAACCGGCAAAGTAGCAAGAATGACAGATTTTGGTGCATTTGTTGAATTAGAGCCGGGTGTGGATGCATTATTACATGTATCACAAATTGCAAGAGAGCATATTGAAAAGCCATCAAGTGTATTGTCTGTCGGTCAGGAAATCCAGGCTAAGGTGGTTGATTTCAGATTAGAAGAGAGAAAAATCAGCTTGAGTATGAAAGCTTTACTTCCAGAAGAGGAGGAAGCAGAGGAAACTGCTACAGAGGAATAATTAATTTATAGAATAACCTCGCTTTAGGAATACTAGGGCGAGGTTTTTTATTGCCATGCATATGCGAAAAATGTCCAGTGGACATTTTTGAGTTTTGGTTGATGAAAATGAGAGGATGTGAGTAGACAAATGGCATATGGTTATGAAAGCTTTAAGAAGGATGTCTATAGACTTACGAATATTAATCTAACCTTATATAAAGAGAGGCAGATGAAACGGAGAATCGAATCTTTAATGAACCGGAATGGATATTATGATTTTAAAGAATATTTCCTTGCACTGGAGAAGGATGATTCCCTGCGCCGATCCTTTGTGAGCTATCTTACAATTAATGTATCAGAATTTTATAGAAATCCCAAACAATGGGAAGTTTTTGAGAATGAGATGATTCCTTATATGAGAAGGGCGTTCGGAAACCAGATTCATATATGGAGTGCTGCTTGTTCTACAGGAGATGAGCCCTATACAATTGCAATGCTTCTGGCAAAATATTTTCCGCTGAATCAAATTCGCATTTATGCTACGGACATTGATGAGGATGTACTTAGAATTGCAAAAGAAGGCTTTTATCTGACAAGAAGCTTAGAACGTCTTCCGAAAGAATTGCTGGTAAAGCATTTCACGAAAAAGGAAAATGGTTACCAGATTAATAATGATATCAAGAGATGTGTGGAGTTTCGCAAGCACAATTTGTTGGAAGATAAATATCCTATAGGTATGCATATGATTGTGTGCAGAAATGTGGTGATTTATTTTACGGATGAGGCAAAGGATCAGGTGTATAAGAATTTCCACAACAGTCTGGTTAAAAATGGTGTTTTGTTTATTGGAAATACAGAGCAGATTATCCACGCCAGGGAAATTGGATTTGCTGCCACAGATTCATTTTTTTACCAGAAGATAAACCTAGATTAAATGCTTTCATAAGTAAGGGGGAAATATGAGAAGTAGTCAGAAAATAGTTTCCGTTTTTTTATGTATTATGCTGGTTGTGATGCTGTGCCCGGGTGATGTTTGGGCTGCAGGCACACAGGCAGACAGCAGGGAGGAGACTGCCGGACAGCAGGTTGTCCAGTCGGTGAGATTGTCGGTTAAGGCTGCTACCGCCACCAGCGTGACGTTAAAATGGAAGAAGCTTGACAATGTATCCCAATATTATATATACCGTTCATATAATAAGAAGAATGGGTATAAAAAGATTGCCACAGTGAAGGCATCCAAGAATACATATAAGAACAGTAAATTAAAAGAAAAGAAAAATTATTATTACAAGGTGGTTGCCTTGTTAAAGGACAACAGCAGAGTTACCAGCAACATTAAAGTAAAAGTGAAAGTGAAGGGAAATTATAAAACTGGTTCCGTGTATGGACCGGCTTTGACGCAAAGCCAGCTGAAATATGTAAAAAATGCGGTTGCAAATTTTGTGAATGTTTATACAGAGCCTGGAATGGATGATTTCGTGAAGGTGTTTTATGCACATAATTATATATGCAATCGTTGTTCCTATCAGGATAAGGGATGGTGGGTAAAATCTGCAAATACCGCTTACGGCGCTTTTCGCTATAAGAAAGCACAGTGTTCCGGATATTCCAGGGCATTTAAGGCATTGTGCGATGGTATGGGGATTGGATGCCGATATGTACATGCCAATTCTAAGGCGATGAATCCCGCTCATCAATGGAATCTGGTAAAGGTGAATAAAAAGTGGTATCTGATTGATACCCAGTTAAATGATAGTTCAGGTGGATATTTTTGTTTTCTGATTGGTAGTAAAACCAGTAAAAAATATTTTGGAAATGTATACAAATACAATACAAAGGGCATGCCCAAGCTTAGCAAATCAGATTATGATTACAGTAAATATTTTGAATAACTTTTAAAGGCTGTTAAAGCATTTTTAATATAAGATATCTGCTTAGGTTGGTCTGCAAAGAGAAGGGAATCCAAGATCTGGTAATTGTATTTATCTGTCACCGAATATTTAAATACATCATATTCGTTTACGGAAAAGCATGGAATGAAAGCATCTGTTTTCTTAATGTAACAGGTGCTTTTTGTTGCTTTTTCTTTGTTTTCTGCAGCTACATAGGCGGCAACGCTTTTGTGGATTGCCATATCCTCCTGTGGAAGATAGTAATAATTTTTATAATCTTTAAAATAATGCATTAATGTATCCCGTACAATGGGAATGCAGAGAACTGCCCTTTGCTCCAAAGCATTTAAATATATGCCGCTGACAGACAGGGTTAGCCGCTTTGGCAGACAGGCACAGGCGGCATAGGTAAAGCTGAATTTTAACTGTTTGTCATCCGTCATGGCTTCTAAAGAGGTAACGTCTATCTGTTCAAAAAACGTTTTGTAATTTAGAATACGGCTAATCTGGGGCATGCCTAACAAATCATCATGATTATGAAGAAGCAGTACCTTTTGTTTTTCGCAATCCGGATGTGCAACATACCGTTGGTATATATTGATTAATTCTTTGCCGGTATAGGTGTCTTCTCTTTGAATTCCAAGATACTCTTCAATACAAATTTGTTTCATGCTGTCTAAGAAAAATATTTTTTTATAGGAACGGATTTCCTTAAAAATATCTATTTGAATAAGGCGTTTATCTACTGAAAATGGAATGTCCAACAGGTCAGCCTTTTGCCTTAAATAAGGTAAATCAAATCCTAGTCCGTTAAAATGAACCAGATGGGTAAAATCCCTGCAAAATACATCAAAGGCAGACAGCATTTCCTTTTCGCAGTAACCGTCATCATTAAACCATTGTATTATCCGTATGCTGTCCTTTTCGTACCACAGTGCGCCGATTAGGTACAGGGTGGTGTTTCTGGCAGCAAACCCGGTTGTTTCAATATCAAAAAATAGTAATCTGGATTCCGGATAAAAATATTTGTAGTATTCTGGTATGGGAAATTGTTCGGTTTTTTCTGTGTATGTAAAGGTCTTCATATCGTAGCTCTCCCAATATCAATATCTAGTAATTCTATAATAGCATAATTCATGATAATGTGCTATAATCAATAAAGCGAAAGAGAGAGTTTATCAATAAAGGGGAATTTTATGATTGGATATATCAAAGGTACGATAGAAGAGATTCTGGCAGACAGTGTACTTTTAGAAAATAATGGAATGGGTTATCACATCTATACATCGGGAATGGTGTTAGACAGCATTGCTGGTGTACATCAGGAAATGAAACTGTTTACTTATATGCATGTCAGAGAGGATGAGCTGTCACTATTTGGATTTCCCACCAAAGAGGAGCTGGATACTTTTAAGTTGCTGCTTGGTGTGAATGGAATCGGACCTAAGGCAGCACTTGCAGTTTTGACGGTATTATCGGTAAAGGAGCTTGCGCTTGCCATTATGGCAGGGGACACGAAAGCAATTACCAAAGCAAACGGTATTGGTGCCAAGGGAGCAGGCAGGATAATCATGGAATTAAAGGATAAACTGAAGCTGGATGATTTGTTTGTGACGCAGGAGGATGAAAGCGCAGAAGGTGTAGCAGGCAGTATGGCAGATACCAAAGGCGGTGGGATTCAGGATACCGTACTTGCACTGGTAAGTCTTGGATATTCCGAATTTGAGGCAGTGAAAGCAGTTAAGCAGATTCCGGGAGCAGATTCCATGGAGCCGGAAGTTCTGTTGAAGGAAGCATTGAAGAAATT
>ENA-UAKZ01000646-UAKZ01000646.1-human-gut-metagenome-genome-assembly--contig:-NODE-646-length-12432-cov-7.747677_pt1 | contig 12432 bp, 7 predicted proteins | sample MGYA00243693_ERZ654454 | MGnify/ENA primary metagenome ERZ654454 (study PRJEB26926, sample SAMN06164508) | human gut metagenome | biome: ENVO:00009003; feature: ENVO:2100002; material: ENVO:00002003... | reverse complement strand
ATCTACACCCTAGAGTTCGTCGGCAGCGTCAGATGTGTATAAGAGACAGACATTCATCATTGGTTCGTCATCTCCCGGTTTGATGTCCAGTGAGTGGTAAATGATATCGAACAGGGCGGCAGCGTGTTTCTTATTGGCTGCTTCGATGACCAATGTTGCACGGGGAGCGTCATTCAAGTACCAGAGGGTGGCTTCACCGTGATCTGCCACTTTGCCTGCTACCTGTCCGTGCCAGTCCTTTTCAATAGGCATGAAACCTTTGTTGCCTGCCTGGAAGTGAGCATGGTCGGGGGCGGATGCACCGCATTTGGGACCATTATAGAATATTGTGTAATCCGTCAACGCCTGTGCCAATGCCAGCATATCCTTGAAACGGACGGCTATGCGCTGGTTCACGTGTGCTACTTCCGGTATCGTCAGATGGCGAGGAAAGATAGGGAACGGATTGACCAGGATATTATAATGTCCTTCGAACGGAATTCCTTTCTGCGCCGGCGGTAAATTGGCCGGGCAGAGAAAACATTTGCGTTCCTTGATGGACTGGGCATCTACTTTAGCTCCCGAAGAAACGATACGTGCAGGATTGAACTGTACCTTATACGGAATACCGTTTACATCGAGTTCCTTCACCTGCACACCCGAAAGGGCGGCGTAGTTGTTACGAGCCGTTTCCCAGGAGGCAAGTTGCTCGGTAAGCAGATTGTTTATGGTTTGGTTCATATTGAATGCTGTAACTGGTTACTTATTAGTGTGTTGCATAACACTTGCGTTTCATGTGAGGGACACTTGCGTTACATTTGTAGCACACAAGCATTTCATCTGAGAAACACTTGTGTGGTACAAGTGCGGAAAACGCATGGAGTGTTTATCTTCTCTTATTCTTCGCCACGCGTGCCTGGAGTTCCCAGGTACGGATGCGGTCTTTATACAGATTATGACCATTCATTTTCACGATATCCAGTGAAGCATCCGAGTTGTCATCCCATCGGCGGCACAAGTAAACTACGTCATACACACGGCCGATCTGGTATTGGCGGGAGAAGTTTAATCCCAGTGCATAGTCTTCACCATAGCTGGTATTCGGAACTTTCACTTCACGCAGCACCGGTGTATAGAAAGCACGAGGAGCCCCCAAACCATTGATGCGGAGTGCATTGTTGCGTCCGTTTTCGGGTGTCCATTCTTTGTGGTCGATAATACCCGGAGCAATCATATTCATATTGAAGTCCGTCATCATATAAGTACCTACCACCATGGCGCAATTCTGTTCATAGAAAGCACGAACCATAGTGGTCAGTGTATTTTCATCGCTGTACACGTCGTCACTGTCCAATTGTACAGCGAACTTACCACATTTGGGATGATGCACACCCATGTTCCAGCAACCGCCAATACCCAGGTCATTGCGTTCGGGGATGATATGGATGAGGCGTTCGTCGTTCTTGAATTCGTCAATAGCTTCTGTGGTCCCATCCGTAGAGTGGTTGTCGATGATAATCAGGTTGAACTTAAAGTCGGTCTTCTGCTTCAATACCGAATGAATAGCATCACGGATGGTGCGGATACGGTTGCGTACGGGGATGATAACCGAAGCTTCATATTCGAAGTTGCCTGCTGAAAATTCTATTTGTTTGAATTCTGGTGCCAAATAGCCACCGATTTCTTTCAGATGCTCGGTACAAGCCTGTTCCATTTCAATCTGGCGGTCACGGTTTCTGGGATCCACGTAATCGAATATCTTCTCACCGCTCTTGCGGGTATCGTCTTCAATTTCGCTGTACAGATACTCATTGATGTGTACCAGACTTTCGTTCTGGCTTACTTTCAGGCGAAGGTCATAAAGCCCGGCAAATTTATATTCGTCTTCATTCATGCGGGCAGCAGCCTCCTTGAATGCATCTGTACGGAATAACAGCACGGAACCGAAGTCGAAATCATCGCGCAATGAGCCGAATTGATAATCGATCACCGGGGCATTGGTTTGCTTGCCTTCCTTTACCTGGTAGCGGTCAGCATATACCATGCCTGCACCGCTGTCTTCAGCAATGTGTATCATACGCTCCAGGGCGAATAAACCCAGTTCGAGCGTCGTATATTTTGTATAGATCAGCGTATATTCTGCATCGCTATGTCCGGCTATGTCTCTTATGGCCGCACTGGACTGGATGGATTGCATGTGCAGGGTACTACATCCGGGCAGGTTTTCTGTAACGTCCGGTAGGGCGAGCAGATAAATGTTATTCACTAAGCCGGTTTCTTGCAGGCCTTTTACTGTCTTTTCCGCTTGTGCAGCTCCTGAAAAAGGAACGAAGCAATTGATTTTATTCATAATGTCCTATATTGCTTTTAATTATTAATTCTTTAATTCTTAACTCGTAGCAGTCCCACTTCGCCACTGGTAGCAGTGAACAAAACCTGTCGTCCGTTCAGCGGTACTACGGTACTGATCAGTGAGTTACCTATCTTATGTTTCCACAAGACTTTACCGGTTTGGGCTTCCAAAGCAAAGATCAGTCCTTCCTTGGTACTGCCGAACATTACGCCTCCTTTTTCCACTTGCATGGAGGGTGCATGTTCGTATCCGAAGCCGACGTTGCTTGCCCATAATTCGCGGGGGTGATCTCCCTGTGTGGCATAGCAGACAATACTGTCGTTCATGGTCTTGCTGAATACACGCGTTCCATCTTCCGACAGGCCAATCGTTTCACGTACCATAGACTGGAAAGTGCGCCACACTGTTTCTCCGTTTTCTATATTGATAGCCGTCATGGCACGTTGCGGGTCGGTGATAAATACTTTGCCTTCTGCGGCTACCGGCCATACGGCTGCGGGTGAGAAGTGCATGCGCGTTAAACCGCCTGTCCACTTCCATAATTCTTTGCCGTCTGCCTTATTCAATGCATAGAGGGTATTGTCCCAGGCACCGAAGATCACCTTGTCGGCTGTTACCAATGGTTTGGTTTCAATGTATCCTTTCACACCGGTATATGCCCAGAGCACTTTACCTGTGTGGATATCAATAGCACGGAAAGTAGAATCGCTGGCACCAATGTAGGCAATTCCATTTTCAATGGTTACCGCACCCAGTACCGGGGCTTTTGTTTTTACAGTCCACAGCAGTTTTCCGTCTTTACTGTTCAGACCGTAGATGTTACGGTCGGCAGAACCGAATACGACTATACCATCTGCCGCAGCCGGAGTGCCTACAATGCGCTTACCGGACTGGAAATTCCACAGTTTCTTGCCATTCTTCAAGGCATAGCAAGTCAGGTACCCCATATCGTCTCCGATGAACACTTTGTCTTTTTCTATTGCAGGCGAACAATAGATACCTGCACCGGTTTGCACTACCCACTGTTCTTTCACATTCGGGTATTCTGTGTTGACTGAAAAGTCGGGGTATTTCTCTGCTTTTCCATTACGATCATAATAGGGCTGAGTCAGCGAGAAAGCAGCCCATTGCTTTTTCGGTTCGCCGATGCGTTGCGTGTAGACGAGGATCGAATCTTTCGTTATATCATAGATGCCATATCCCGGTTTTCCATCTTTATCACGCAGGTTGCTGCGCATCAAAATACCCGGAATGCCATCATAACGCAAATCCCGGTTACGGTGATAGTGCCCGCCGATGAACAAACGAATGTTATAGGGGCGCACTGCATCTGTTACTTCATACCAGTTATCGACATCTCCATCCAGTAACGGATAGTGTGTGACAAGTATAACCGGTTTATCTTTTCCAAACTTATCCATTTCTTCCGTCATCCAACGGATGTCCTGCGGAACGACATGTCCGTAAGCCATACGCATCAACGGGCCGGAGTTGAAACCCAGAAACAGAATGCCTTTATGCTCGAATTCAAAGCGTTCGCCGCCGAAAATCTCACCGAAGGCAGTACAACCGGAGTCGCTCCATTTGGTTTCATGGTTACCGAGGATCACGTAATACTTCGCTTTCAGTAAATCCAATGTCTCTTTGACTTTCAGCATAGTGGCACGGTCGCCCTCTTCGGTGATGTCGCCCGTAACCAAAACAAAGTCGATACTGTCTATCGCATTTATTTGCGCGACGGAACGTAGTAAGTCTTCCGTCGGGTTGGGGTTGTTGGGGCTGAAATGGATGTCCGTTATTTGCGCAAAACGGAATGTGCCATGTTGTGCCTGCACCGCGAACGGTAGCAGGCACCCCAACAGGAACGTTATTAAAAGTCTTCGCTTCATAAATGATGATTGATTTTAGTATATTATTGCTTGAGTGAATCTGTTTTTTCATTGAAGAATGTAAGGATGGCATTCATCAACGCTTCTCTTTCAGAGGCGGTGCGCAATGCTTCGAACGGGAAGCCCAGTATGCAGGTCTTGTAGGCGCCTTTGTAAACTACTCCGGCACTCAGATTGTTTTCCGAATAGCGCATTACGGTGTATGCATCTTTTGTTGCCGGTTCGATGGCATCCGGTGATTCTACCACATAGCTGTCTGCATTCAGTTCATTATGGTATGTATAGTTGCCTGAAAGGGCGGGGAACGGTGAAGCTACACATTTCACCTTACCCTCTGTAGCTGCCTGCCCCACGCGCCATTTATATTTCAGGACTTCTGTTGCAAATTTCTTATCGGATTCCTGAGCCGGGGCAAGGCGATTGTCCCAAAGGTCGGTTCCTACATAAGCACCCGAGACGAAGATGTTTCCGCCTTGTCCGCAATATGCGGTGATAGCTTCCTGCATGGGTTGGCTGAATGTTTTGAACTCTAACGGCTTCACACCGCCACGTCCCATTTTGGTCTGACATTCTTTACCTAATATCAGGTCTACATACTTATAGTCGTTCAGGTTCATTGTTTTATTTTCTACACTTTCATCGCTGCAAGATATGAAAGAATATCCGGCTTTCAAAATGGCGGCTCCATGAATAGCGGGATAATCGAATGTGTTTCCGGCGATTACTTTATCTTCGTAATTGCTATAGCTGTCGCCGAAGCCGGAAGCATCGTCGTCCATCCATGGAATGGAACGGCGGTATTCTTTCATCTTACCAATGTAGCTGATATCTTTCAGATAAGGTACGCCGTGGTCCAGATCATCTAAGAAACCGGCAAGTAAAGTATCTCCGGGAACAGGTGCGACAAAATCTGCCGGAGCACTGATGCGGTCGAAGCCGTTTACTATCAGCACGATATCTGAGTGATTAGCGTTTGTCTGCTTATCACTCATCGCTAATCGCTTATAACTATTAAACGCACGTCCTGCTGAGAGTATTTCGGACGGGAAACTTTCTCCGCCCTTGTTGACGGCAGTTACTTTATAACTGCATACCATGCCGGCAGGGAGGGCGGTGCGATAGGTATTCTTATCTACCAACACGCCATTATCGAAATCGCCATCTCCGATACGGGTATAAACTATATATTTTTCAGCATTTGCCGTTGGCTCCAGTGGGTCGGCTACGGGTTGCCAGGTCAGTTCTATTTCATTCTCGCCTACCATTTTCAATGCCATATTGTCGACAGGCAACGGCTGAACGATATAGTCCATGTGGTATTGCGAGCAAATGAATTGCAGCATACCTTTATAGATTGCACGGCTTACCGTAAAACGGAAGCGTGGATCTAAACCATAACGCATGTCTGCAAAGTTCTGGTGAGAAAGTAATTCCAGTAACATAGTGGGGACACGGGGTACACGTGCTTCGTAGTAGGATTGGTTCCACATACCGCGGCGTGTCCAATCCGGTTCGTATAGGCTGCGGATATCCCGTACGATATTTGACTGAATTAGGTCTGTCATGTCGTGTGCCAGATAGCGGGATGCTCCGTTGGCGTATTCTTCATTGTAAACGTTGGTATAGTAGATACCCAGTGTTCCGATGATGGAATCGTTTAGCGTAGTTCCTGCATCTGAATGGAAGGCGAAAGCCATATCTACCGGGATATTCAGTCCTTGTTCTGTCGGGTTAACCGTAGAACCACCGGCAAGGTAATTCACCCAGATACCACGACATTTGTAATCATCCGTATAGTCATTCTTACCTTGGCTGTCGGAATAAACACTGTCCGGAATACCTGCCCATTGAAGCCAGTAGCGTGCTGCCTCGCAGAAACGGGGATAACCGCTTATCTCATACGGGTAATCTATCTTCGGCATTTCTTTATGCACTATGGCAGCATTGCCATCCGAACTTTTAATATTCTCTGTGGCACCTGCATCAGAGATACGGCGGGCCATATTTCCCATACCACCTCCGATTTTTACGGCATCAGCGGTAACGATACGTCCGGTTTTCTCAGAACGATTGCTTAAAACAACTTTGCCGGCATTGCTTTTTCCGGCATCAAAACCAAATGTACCCAGATAAATCCAAGTGCCGCCACCCATCTGTTGGTTCACTTTGAATTGGGAGACTCCTCCTTTGTGATAAACGGTGTAAAGGGCATCATCCGTACTGTTTGGCAATGATTTATAGGATACATAAACGGCGTACTGTCCGGTTGACGGGAGTTCAGGAATCCATTCGGCAGTACTTTCTTTCTCCTTCTTACCTTTCACCGTCTCGACAGTGCGGAAAGTTCCTTCACGGAATGGGTTTTCAAAATTGATATATTGATCGCGCAGATGGGCGAAACCTTCACCGGTACCTTGCATCCAGTTCTTATCGCCTATCTTTTCTGTATAAACGGAACGGGAGTGAAGGCAACCGTCATTGTCTACGACAACTTCTGCTATTTGGCTATCCCGTTCACGGGGCATCAGCACATTAGCTCCTGCATTCTCCAACATGGGAACCAGGAAAGGCAGTACATAACTTTGCGTATATAAATCCTCCACCGTCTGGAAGATGCGGGCGCGTTGCCATTCCCAGCGTGTCAGTTTGGGCTCATAATAGAAGCCATGACTCTGCCACAAAGCAATGTGACGGTTCTTTAGTCCATTTGTAGGGGTATAGGGGGTGGAAAGGGCCGTTACTAAAGGTTTTGTCCCGGCAGGATTGAATGTTTTGGCTTTTTTGTCCTTTTTGCTGCGTAGTGCTTGGGGGATTAATTCTTCAATGCTACGCTTATTCGTGCGGATTTGCAGGTTGTATTTTGAAAACTCTGCCGGAAGCAGTGCCTGCACACCTTGATAAATCTCTGTCACATTATCTTCCCGGAAAGGAATATATGCACAGTTCATGTTAGCGAATAATTGCAACGTGTTTTCTTCAATGGCGACAGAGTCAATCCGGATGCGCCCTACGGAAACCTCTTTCCGTGCGGTTGCGTCCAGAAACTTACCGATTTCCTGGCGGACATCCGTCGGAAGCTCTTGCGCGCCTCCCGTTTGGGGGATCAGGGAGGCGGTGAGCAAAGTGAACAAAAAATGAAGTCTTACATTCATGGATGATGTATTAAGTTAATTATTAGTTCTTATCTTTTCTGATCAACAGGCAGAGTCCGATAAACGTGAACAGAGCGTTAAATATCAGCAGTTCGTAGCTAAACTGATACCCATTGAACCAGGCTTCCGAATTCTTTTGCAGGATGAAGCAAAGGATAGGGGAGAGGATGGCTACCAATGGGATATATTTGTCGCGAACCTGTTGTTTCATGAATATACCGAATGCGAATAATCCGAGAATGGGGCCGTATGTGTAACTTGCCAGTATATATACGGCATCGATTACACTTGTGTTATTCAATAGGTTGAATACGAATATCGTGATACCCATAATTACAGCCATACCGATATGTACCCGCTTGCGTATCTTTACGATTTCTTCTTCCGTCCTGCCTTTTGTCCCGAGGATATCCACTGTAAAGGAAGTTGTTAAAGCTGTCAGTGCTGAGCCGGCAGCGGAATAAGCCGAAGAAATAAGTCCAATGATAAACAAGATACCTACAATTGCAGGGAAGTAGTTACCGGTGGCTATCAATGGGAAGAGTTCATCGCTCTTTTCTACCTGAATGCCTTGGTTACCAGCGAAGATGTAAAGCAATACTCCAAGCATCAGGAACAACAGAATTACGAAGAACTGTGATATAACACTCGTAATCATATTTTTCTGTGAATCTTTGAAGTTCTTGCAGCTGAGGTTACGTTGCATCATGTCCTGATCCAGCCCTGTCATGGCAATCATAGTGAATGCCCCGGCAAAGAATTGTTTGAAGAAATATTGTTTACTGTTTACATCGTCAAAGAAGAAAATGCGTGACATGTCACTATCGGCTATTGTACTGATCATGCTGCTAAGCGACAGATTGAGATCGGAAGCAATATAACTGATGCAGAGAACTACGGATACCACCAGACAGAATGTTTTGAGTGAATCTGTCCAGATCAGAGATTTTACTCCACCCCGGAACGTATAGAGCCATACTAATGCTACGGTAATGGCCACATTCAAAATAAATGGTAATCCAAACGGTTCGAATACCAGCAGTTGAAGTGTCAGACATACGAGGAACAAACGTACCGCGGCTCCCAGCATCTTAGAGATGAAGAAGAACCATGCGCCTGTCCGATAGGAAGACATACCAAAACGATTTTCCAGATATTCATAGATGGATATCAGGTTCATCCGGTAGAACAGTGGCGTCAATACGAATGCTATGATGAACTGTCCCGCAACAAATCCCAATACCATTTGCAGGTAACCGAAACTACTGGCAGCCACCATACCCGGTACTGATACATACGTCACTCCGGAGATGCTGGACCCAATCATGGCAAATGCCACAACATACCAGGCCGATTTACGGTTACCGACGAAGAAACCTTCATTGTCGGCTTTTCTGCCGGCTATATAAGATATAGTGAACAAGATCACGAAATAAGCGGCAATAGTAATGATGACAGATATCGGGCTCATAGGGTTGATTTATGATTTATAATAGTACATGAACTTATTCTTCGTAAAGCAGATATGGTTTACGTTGCACCTTGAATTTCTCAACGTCATCTTTCCACATAGCTCTAATTTCATCGGCACTTTTTCCTTCTTTTATCATTTTCCGTACATAATCCCTTCCTACCAGCAATTCAAAGAATGGACGGAAGAAATGATCATCCAGGTTCAGATTACGATATGCATCGATGACATAAGATAAATCTACACCTCGTTTCCAGATTTCTTCATCACTCATATTGCTTAGGTCTACTCCATGGCACAGTTTATTCAGCTGCGGCGGATTCTTTGCTCCGGGAATACTTCTTGGGGTGAAACTGTAGCTATATCCGGTCATATTGGGATGTCCATAAACCTGAAATGGGAGTGAAGTTCCTCTACCCAAGCTGACGGGAGTTGCCTCAAAAAAGCATGTAGCCGGATATAGATATATCGACTTCATGTTCGGTAAGTTAGGAGATGGGGGAATTGGCAGCTGATATTTAGTCTGATGTGTATAATTCTTGCATTTGATCACTGCCAGATCACATTTGCGTGAACCAGGCAACCAACCTTCTCCATTAATCATTAATGCAAGTTCCCCTAATGTCATTCCGTGTACAATAGGAATCGGCAACCATCCCACACCTGATTTATATTTCATATCCAGAATCGGTCCATCTACATAATGCCCATTCGGATTAGGACGGTCTAATAACAAAACTTTCTTGTTATATTCCGCACAGACATCCATTAGCCGGCACATCGTTATGTAATAGGTGTAAAAACGTAATCCTACGTCCTGTATATCTACTATCAGAATATCAAATTTTTGCATTGAAGCCTTACTTGGCTTTTTGTCCTTCCCTTCATAAAGAGAAAGAATTGGCACCCCTGTTTTAGAGTCTACTGAACTGGATACGTGCTCGCCTGCATCTGCATTTCCACGGAAACCATGTTCGGGCGAGAAGATGGCAACTACATTGAATTTGTTTTCTAAAAGAACATCCAATAGATGTTTATCCCCTATCATTCCTGTATGATTAGAGAAAATGGCAATCCGTTTATCCTTTAGGATGGGAAAATACTCGGAAGTTTGTTCGTCACCCAAAATAATCCGGTCTGTTTGTGCCTGACACCAGAAGGTACTACACAATAAAAAGATCAGTAGCAGAAGTTTCTTCATAATAGTATTATTGTTAAGGGGGATATTCGTAGCAACAAAGATAGATTTTATTTTAATATCAAAAACACTTATTTTATTATTTTTAGCATTATAATTAATAATTTGCAAATAATCAGATATTCACCTTATTTATATAGAAGATATATTATCTTTGCTGTGAACCAAAAAAAATCATCATCATGAAATTTACTTATTTATGTGCAGCATTTGCGTGCATTTTCAGTTTGGCTGTTCAGCCGTTATCAGCCGGTAAAAAAAAGAAAGTTCAAAACCAGGAACAAAAGGTTGCTTTGGGAGTCTGGGACGATGTGGATAAAGGTGCCACGGTGGAGTCTCTGATTCTCTGGATGAAGCCTTTCGATGAGGCCGGTATCAAGAATTATTATATGTGTGGCTCACCGGAAGAAGTGGCGCGTTATATTGAGGCTGCCAAGTCCTATCAGGGTGCAAAAGTGCATGCGTGGATGTTCACTGTGAATGCTCCCGGGGATTCTGCGGCGTTGGTGCATCCCGAATGGTTTGATGTGAACCGGATAGGTTATAACAGTCATGAATATGACCCTTATGTAAAGCATTATAAATGGCTGAGTCCTTCTGTGCCTGAGGCCCGACAGTATATGAAAGATAAAGCGGCTTCTTATGCAGCTTTGGAAGGACTGACTTCTGTACATCTGGATTTTATTCGCTATAATGATGCGGTACTGGGGCGACGTCTGCAACAGCATAAGTTTAAGATTCAGCAAGATACCTATCGTGCTGAATATGATTTTGGCTATCATCCGGTGGCAATAGAAAAATTTAAGAAACTGTTCGGTTACTCCCCGTTAGATTTGCAGGCTCCGTGGATGAGTCCGGAATGGTTGCAGTTCCGTTTGAATGAGGTCACTTCTTTGGTAAATGAGATTGTAGAAGCGACTCATTCTGAAGGCAAACTGGTTTCAGCGGCTGTTTTTCCTTATCCTACCCGTGCCCGCATGACAGTTTATCAGGACTGGCCTACCTGGAAAATAGATATTGTATGCCCGATGAATTATCAGTCGTTTTATTCGGAAAGCCTTGAATGGATACCGTTTAGTATAGAAAACGGTTTGCGCGAAACTTTCCATAAGAATAAGTATGTATCCGGTTTATTTGTTCCCGATATTACGGCTGAAGAGCTATATACAGCTGCAAAACTATCTATCGAAGCAGGAGCGGACGGCGTAAATTTCTTTAATGCACGTTCTTTGCTGAAGGATGGAAAGTTGCAAGTGGTCAGCAGGATTAATCAGGAATATAACTTGTAATTACCATTGGAACTGATTTATCACTAAACAATTTTATAGTACGGGGTCCTGTAGTAAGGCGTTCAAAGAATATAGTTTACTGTCTACCAGGACCCTGAATCTTGCCGATACATGTCATAAATCTTTCTACCCATGAACTGATATCCCATTCCCTCGTATTTCGTACCGGAGAATACTGACTGGATATAGCCATTTCGCTCTACCAGTATTGTATGGTAAATCTTCTGCTCCGGATTCTTTCGGGAATAAAACTGAATCCGACGGTTGTCTGCCGTGAAATAAATAATACTGTCATTTTCGGTTTTATTCCATGACAGACGTTTCATTTTCTTTTTCAGATATCGTTGCATTAAATAGGTTCTGTGCCAGGTTCCTCCTGTCTTTGAGACAAATGGCTTTCCATCCAGCAGAGCATTAGCATCATCATAACAAGCTACAAATAAGCGATTGTCGGAAGAAGCTTCCAGCCATTTTTGTAATTTATCTCCGTAACGTTCATTATCCCAGTTGTAATTGCTGTCAATGAAAGAGATTCTTTTCACATAATCCGGAATTTCAGAAACTGCATCCATAAAACCGAAAATGAAGTTGCCTCCTCCACTGTGGCTGTTCAGTTCGATATGTGGATTATACTTGGAAAAAAGAGAAAGAATATACTCTACTGTTTCTTTAATCTTTTGATCTCGTGTAGGTTCAGCTTTTCTCCAACTTCCCCAGCTTTTGGTGTCTGCTTCCAGGTAAACCGTAATAAAGTTACATTCCGGATCAGAAGCTCTGATATACCGTGTTTGAGCTCCTATGTGTTGTATATGATAATGCCAGTCATCACCTTCTGCCGGCATTTTCCCGATGGTCCAGTCTGTACTGTTGCCATTCGGTAGTGCATATAGTACAAGTTTTGTGGGTTTATCCTTTCCGAATTTAGTTTCTGCGGGAGCATTTATATGAACTTTGATTCCTGGAGTATGGATAAAGCTGATAACTTGTTCCTCAAAATAAGGACTGGTTACAAATCCGGGTAATTTGATTGCTTTACCGGATATTCTTGATGAAGGATTCATCTGTTCTTGTGCCCGATTGGACAGAGAAAGACAACATATA
>ENA-UAKZ01000643-UAKZ01000643.1-human-gut-metagenome-genome-assembly--contig:-NODE-643-length-12484-cov-5.083917_pt1 | contig 12484 bp, 13 predicted proteins | sample MGYA00243693_ERZ654454 | MGnify/ENA primary metagenome ERZ654454 (study PRJEB26926, sample SAMN06164508) | human gut metagenome | biome: ENVO:00009003; feature: ENVO:2100002; material: ENVO:00002003... | reverse complement strand
GAGTGTCTCGTGGGCTCGGAGATGTGTATAAGAGACAGATTATGAATATAATGATTTAAAAATCAGAAAGACAGCGCTTTACCAGGTTGAGAATGCAATGCTTGCGGTAAAGGCATATGAACTATTGAACATGACAAACAGTATTTGTGATGTAACACAGAAGGAAGCTTTTGATGTTCATTGCAGATTAACAGATAAAGATATATTTAGTATAAGGGCAGGACTGTGGAACATGGTCTGGCCTTGCAGAATGGAATGTGTTGCAGAGCATATCTACATAGATGGTGCACATAATGAAGAAGCAATTGAAGCATTTTGCAAAACTTTGGAAATGTTGTTCCCTAAGGAACAAAAGATTTTATTATTTGCTGTCTCAAAGGACAAGGATTATGACCGTATGATTCAGAGGCTGTGCCGGATTTCTTTTGAGGAAATTATACTCGTAAGGTATGAGGGAAGCAGAGCGGCGGAGTTAGAGACAGTAGAAGCAGCATTTAGACGTTTTTCGGGTAGTAAGATTACCACCTATGATGATATAAGAGCAGGCTTTACTTATGGAAAAAGCCATGTTAAGGAACAGTATTTATTTTGTGTAGGCTCACTATATCTGGCGGGTAATCTGCTTAGTTTAGGAGTATAGATATGATTAATTTCGATGAGGAAGTAAGAAAGTTTAAGCCATGTCTGGAGGTTTCCCAGGCAGAGGATGCAATATATAATAACGATGTAAAAGATATAACGGATGTATTAGAAGAAATGCTACAACAGTTAAATAATAAACAGGCGAAATAGGCGGTGAAGAGTATGGAGTGTTTGAATTGTGGAGCACCTGTATTAGAGAACGGACACTGCAGCGACTGTGGAATGAATTATAAGCTGTTGGCAAAGGCTTATAATACATCTAATTATTATTATAATTTAGGTTTGGACAGAGCGAGTGTCAGAGATTTAACAGGTGCAATCGATGCATTGAATTTGGCGTTGAAATATAATAAACAGAACATTAACGCCCGTAATTTATTAGGACTAATTTACTATGAAATGGGTGAAATTGTGCTGGGCTTAACCCAGTGGGTAATAAGCAGCAGTTATGATGCGGGAGAGGATAATATAGCGGGCAAATATATCAAAGAGCTGCAGTCCGACCCGTTGAAGCTGGAGGAGGCAAATCAGCTTGCAAAGCAGTTTAACCAGGCATTGATACATGCAAAGCAGGGAACAAAGGATTTGGCGTTTATTCAGCTAAAAAGAATACTTGCCGGTTACCCGCATTTTGTCAAGGGTTATTTACTGCTGGCATTACTCTATATGGATAGTGGGAATCCGGATAAAGCCAAAAAAGCCATCAAACGGGTACTGCGTATTGATAAAAACAACACCCTTGCAGTGAAATATCTTGCAGAAATGGGTATGGCACCCCGTGATGTGATTGCCATGAAAGAGAGCAGCGTGCGTATTGATGTTGATTCTGCTTACACTGACGAAGACCAGTACAAATCAGACCTGGAAACCTTTGTTGAAAAGGGGTTGGAGGAGATTGATGACCCGGATTTATCGGTGGGCTCATACAAGGAAATCAATCATAACAAGTTTAATCTGATATATGTATCGGTGGGATTGATTTTGGGAATCCTGGCATTCTGGCTGTTGATTTTACCTACCAAATTGAGTTCAGCAAATCAGGAGAACAGAGAGCTTCAGTTATCCTATAGTGAGGAAATTTCCAAAAAAAATGTTACGATATCTGATTTAGAGAAGCAAGTGGAAGCTTTGGAAAAACAGCTTGCAGCAAAGGATGAGGAAAAATCTAAGAAAAAGGATGAAGAAAAGGATTCCAAGGAGTCATTCCAGGTTATCAAAGACAATATTCCCAATACTGCATATGAGACTCTGTGCTCTGAGGCAGCAAAAGCCATAACTGAGAATCAGTATGAGAAGGCAATCAATATGTGTAATGTTGCACTTCAGATTCAGGAGGGAGAAGAGGCATATTATAACCTGGGGAAAGCATATATCGGCAATCAGGATGAAGAAAAGGCAAAGGCTGCATTTATGAGTCTGAAAGAAAACTATCCCGAAAGTAGTCATATAGAAGAAATAACAGAGTATCTTTCGGAGTAGATAAATTTAACTACAGTTAAAATTGTATTGGCGTATACTGACAAATAAGGTGCCAAGGAAAACATAAGCAAAGTACGAAAGAAAAGACAACAGTTTTATATTGAACTGTTGTCTTTCTTTTAGTTTTTAGGAAGGTGAAGGGACGATTATGAAACAGGACAACTTATTTGAAGTAAAAGGTGAAACACTGATTATTGAACTTCCGGAGGAGCTGGACCACCATACGGCAGGAATTATACGGGAGAAAACAGATTCTTATTTTACTTGTAAAAAAATAAGAAATGTGATTTTTGACTATGAAAATACGTATTTTATGGACAGTTCAGGTATTGGACTTGTAATGGGAAGATATCGTGAGGTACGGTATCTCAATGGAGATATCTATATTGTTGGAATTAATGATAAGATTTCAAGAATCCTGGAAATATCCGGATTATACAGAGTTGCAAAGCGGCGGAAGGATGTTAGGGAGGCTCTTTTGGATATTGAGAAAAAGTATAGTGGGAGAGAGGCATAGAGAGATAGAATTGTGAACTGTAAGAAAATTAACTGAGGTTAAAAAATAATAAAGAAAAAGAGGATAACGTATTAAAATGAAAAGGGGAAATAATATGGAACATTTTAACAATCAGATGGTAGTAGAGTTCGACAGTATTTCAAAAAATGAAAGCTTTGCCAGAGTGGTGGTGGCAGCATTTGTATCAAGGCTGAATCCCACACTGGAGGAAATTGCGGATGTTAAAACGGCGGTATCAGAGGCAGTTACCAATTCTATCATTCACGGATATGAAAACAAGGACGGAAGAATACGGATTGAAACACGGATTGTAGAGGATACGGTTACAGTCATCGTAACAGATTATGGCGTGGGAATTGCGGATATTGAAAAAGCCATGGAACCGATGTACACCTCAAAGCCGGAATTGGAGCGTTCCGGTATGGGCTTTGCATTTATGGAAGCATTTATGGATGAATTGTTTGTGGAATCTACGGTTGGCAAGGGGACAGTGGTAACCATGCGGAAAGTGATTGCACAGGAGCCGGATAAGTGGGAAGTGAAAGCAAAAGGGGAGCATCAGGAAAACGGAAAGCAGGAAGGAAATTCAGGGAATGAAATAAAATAGCAGGAGGCGTCATGGACAAGACTTTAGAATTATTAAAGCTTGCAAAAGAGGGAAACCAGGACGCAAAAGAGCAGCTTGTGACAGAGAATCTGGGGTTAGTATGGGCGGTGGCAAGAAGATTCATGGGAAGAGGTTATGAATTGGATGACCTGTACCAGATAGGCTGTATCGGGCTGATGAAATGTATAGATAAATTTGATTTGTCTTATGATGTGAAATTTTCTACCTATGCCGTTCCCATGATTAGCGGAGAGATAAAACGATTTTTACGGGATGATGGCATGATAAAAGTGAGCAGGACGTTAAAGGAGACTGCATATAAGGTGAAGAAAGCAAGGGAAGAGATTATTAACCGGACCGGAATTGAACCAAAGCTGGAAGAGCTTTCCGAGCTGTTGGAAATTGATGTGGAAGAAATAGTTGCTTCCTTAGAGGTAAATATAGAGGTGGAGTCCATTCATAAAACCATTTATCAGAATGATGGAAATGCAGTTTATCTAATAGACAAGATTGCCTCTGAAAAGGATGAGAATGAAAGTCTGTTAAACCAGATGGTGATAGAAGGTCTGCTTAAGGGCTTAAATGATATGGAACAGACGATTATTAGGCTGCGGTATTTTGAAAATAAAACCCAGACGGAAATTGCAAAGGAGGTAGGGATATCCCAGGTACAGGTCAGCCGGATGGAAAAGAAGATTTTGCTGAAAATGAGGGACAGCTATTATCAGCACGACATATAATATAGAGAAAATAGAATTTTAGTATAATAAAAGGGTATTATTATGTCTGATTTTGTAACAAAGTCGCTGGAAACACATTTGTTTTTCGGTCGGATTATGAAGGAGCATTCCCTGTTTCTGCAGGCTGGATTTCAGCCGCCTGGAAATGCTTATAAAAATAAGGCAGACTGGTACAGAAGAAAATGGGAACAGTTTTTAAGCCGGGTTGTGGCGGTCAGTAATGGCATATTAGATGAGGAAGTATTATGTTCAGGAGAAATTGTGACACAGTACACGGGAAAAGCAGAGAGAGAAACCAGCCGTCTGACCGGGATACCAATTGATGGCTCCATTACGGAGGCAGAACACAGATTAAGGGCAGGCTGCTTCCGGCAGGAAAATTCTCCGCTTGTGTGCAGGGTACGCCAGTTAAATGACGAGGCGCTGAAGCTGGTATGCGGGCTTATTGACTTAAAACAGGACATTTTAAATGCTGTAAAGTCCTGTCAGCTATATACCGCCAATTATCCACTGCTGATTGAGCATATTATCCGGGAGGCAAAATTATATTGCTCCACCATCCGGGAATTAAATGAGAATGGTGAGCTGTCTTCTGTCTGTCAGAAGGGAATGGAAGCGTTCTGGAATCAGATAATGATGGAGCATGCGTTGTTTATAAGAGGTTTGTTAGACCCATCGGAGGAGGAGCTGATAGAAACAGCGGACGAATTTGCCAAGGATTACAGGGAGTTATTGGAATTGGCAAGAACAAGAGATTGCGGAACAATGGACGAGATGACAAGAAAGACAGTGGAGGAAACGATAAAATACAGGGACTTTAAGGCGGCAGGAACAGAAGGAATTACAGACTGTAAAATCTCATCTCTTATCCTTCCCCTTTTGGCAGATCATGTATTGCGTGAGGCAAATCATTATCTCAGAATATTGATGCCAGAATGTGAATGCCGGGAGGAAAAAGATGGAATTATGTAATTATCCGTGTAGAAACAGGGTCTGTAGCTTTGATATCGAGGCAATTCAGATTCCAATTGTCTATAACCAGTATGGAGATCATGATCCGGATGGACTTTTATATGTTCTTTCGGAGGATGCAGAGAGGATAAAGAAAGGTGCCTTTCAGAAATTTAACCAGGAAATTCCCCAGCCTTACGAGGATGTAAAGCCACTAGTGATACGCGTTAATTTAGGAGATGAGGTGAGAATCCATTTTCATCATTCCCTTAATAGGAGGCTGTCGATTCATGTACAGGGACTGGGATATGATGTGAATACCTCGGATGGGGCAGAAGTGGGATTTAACCAGGACAGCACCACAAAAAATACGATTACTTATACATGGTATGCTGAAAAAGAGGGTGTATATCTGTTTCAGGATATGGCAGACAGCACAAGCAGTGAGGAAAGTACCAACATACATGGGCTGTTTGGTGCCATTATCGTGGAACCCCCAGGGGCAAAATGGTATGACCCTCAAAACGGAGAAGAAATAAAAAGCGGGTTGTTTGCAGATATCTATGAGCCGGGGAAACCGGCTTTTCGGGAATATGCAGTATTTTTTCATGATGAATTGGAGATAAAGGATAAGGACGGTAATCCACCGATGGATCATCATACGGGTCTGCCGTCTTCCACCACTGGAATCAGCTATCGCGCAGAGCCTATGCGGAATCGGATGCCTCTTACGGAAGACCCGGCGGATTCAGGAGAAGAGATTTCCATGAGTTCATGGGTGTATGGAGACCCGGCTCCTCCAATTCTGCATGCCTATGTAGGAGACCCATCCAAAATCCGTCTGATTCATGGCGGAGTGAAAGAAACCCATGTTTTTCATCTTCACAATCATCAATGGAGATTGGAAGGGGAAAATGATAATTCTACGATTCTGGATTCTATTTCTATCAGCCCACAGGAATGTTATACGCTGGATATTCTGCACGGTGCAGGAAGTCTTAACGGCATGATTGGTGATGCCATTTTCCACTGCCATTTATATCCGCATTTTCATGAAGGAATGTGGACGTTATGGCGTATTCATGACCGGTTAGAGGATGGGAGCGGAACATTGCCGGATGGTACAAAGATACCAAGGCTGATGCCGCTGAAGGATAGGGAGAAGCCTCCCGTAAAAGATAAATGGCATCCTGGGTATCCCAATTTTATAAATGGAGAATTTGGAGAGCCACCGTTACAGCCGCCGCTTGGAATTGAGGGGGCAGATGGGGAAAATGTAATGCAGCCTACTCCTTTGGAGAAAGCGAATTTTGTTAAAAACTTTGAACCGGGAGCTCTTTATACAGATACCTGTCCTTGTCATACAGATGACTGTGGTGAGGATACCTGTTATAGGGAAAAGGAATGCCGGCAGATTAAGGTATTTGAAATTGCAATTGTTCAGGCGAAGGTAACTTATAACCGGTATGGCTGGAATGACCCACAGGGCAGGTTTTTTGTCCGAAAGGAAGAGTTAGAACGGCAGGGTGGTCTGGAGGCATATATAAAGAAGGTAGAAGAGGGGAAAATCCAGGTGGAGCCGCTGGTAATCCGTGCCAACGCGGGAGACTGCATAGAACTACGGACCACGAATCTTTTACCGGAGTTTATAGAGGCAAGTCCGTTTCAGCTAAAAACCAGAACAGATATCGTGGGACATCATGTACACCTTGTTAAATTTGATACGATTGTCTCTGACGGAGCAGCGAATGGATGGAATAACATCGCAGGTGCAAGAAAATATGAGACCTTGATAGAGCGTTTTTTCGCTGATACGGAACTTCGGACCGTATTTTTCCACGACCATTTATTTGCAAATTCCCATCAACAGCATGGCTTGTTTGGAGCATTAATCATTGAAGAGGCAGGTGCAACCTTTCACAATATCCGGAACGGAAAAGAATTACCTTTTGGTACGCAGGCGGTAATTAAGAGAAGGGACGGAACTTCCTTCCGTGAATTTGCATTATTTGTGCATGATTTTGCACTGCTGTTCGATAAATGGGGAAATCCGTTAAATCCTCCGGAAGTGCCCGGTTCCCATGATGATCCGGGAGTGATGGGAGTCAATTACCGCTCGGAGCCGATGCGGGAAAGACTTTGTGCAGGAGAAGACCCCGCATATATGTTCAGTTCCTTTGTACATGGCGATCCGGCAACCCCGGTTTTGGAAACCTATCCCGGTGACGAAATAATAATCCGTCTGTTGGATGGAGCACATGAAGAACAGCATGCATTTAATATAACCGGAATGTCGTGGAAAAAGGAAATTGCAGAACGCCACTCACCGGATGCCGCATCCCAGAGTATTGGGATTTCAGAGGCATTCAATCTCCATATTACTGAGAATTACCAGGCGGGAGATTATCTCTATTATTACGGTGGAATAGATGATGCATGGCTGGGACTTTGGGGTATCATCAGAGTATATGATAAATATAGGAAATGTTTAAAACCGCTTTGTAAAGGGAAGAACCGGATTCTTCCATTGCCTCCGTGTCCGGGAAGGGATGCAGTGGTAAGAAAGTACGAAATAGCAGCAGTCCAGGCAGACATCTGTTATAACTGCCATGGCGACCATGATCCAGACGGCTTATTGTTTATTCCGTTAGAGGAAGTTGAGAAAGCATTGTCAGGAAAATACCGGTATAAGCCTCTGATTATCAGGGCAAATGCAGGAGACTGGATTGAGATAACCCTTCATAATCTGTTTACCCATCCAGTGCCTTATTTCGATTATCCGAGAGTGCCGCTTGACAAAGAGCATAAACCGTCTATGCGGGTTTCTGTTAACCCGCAATTCCTGCAGTATGATCCGATAAGGGATTCGGGAATCAATGTAGGGTTTAACCATATGGAACAGACGGTAGGACCAGGGGAAAGTAAAAGGTATCTGTGGCATGCAGATAAGGAATATGGTGCATGTATCCTTCAGTCCTTTGGAGATATGCGGAACCATCGGTATCATGGATTATTTGGAGCTTTGATTGTGGAACCGCCAGAAGCATTGTGGTATAAAAATCTTACCCTGCAAAAGGGGATATATGAAGAACAGGCTGTGATTACTGCACCAGGTATGGAAACCTTCCGGGAATATGTGCTGTTTATACAAAACGGAATCCGGCTGTTAGATGCAGACGGCAATCTGGTCCAGACTGCACGGCAGGGAGAAGAGGGAACAGTGGATGCGGAGGATACTGGTGAAAAGGGGTATAATTACCGGTCTGAACGCTTTGCAAACCGTCTGAAAAATGACAGCCGGATATCAAGGATTTTCAGCAGTAAGGTGCACGGTGATCCAGCTACACCAGTGTTAAAATCCTATGCTGGTGACCGGGTGGTGTTCCGTACGGTAATGCCGGCGGATAAGCCGAGAAATACAGGGTTTGCGATACACGGTCATATGTGGAAGGAACAGCGGAATAATCCATTTTCCCGAATTATTCCGTTACAGGGTGCAATCAGTATTGGAAATACATTTGATATGGAGCTGGAAAACGGAGCCTCCTGCCCGGGAGATTACCTATACCGGTCAGGAAGCCTGAAATGGGATGTGGAATCCGGCATGTGGGGAATCTTCCGGGTAAAGAAACGTAAATGGAGCAGCAGATGTGTAGGTGCATGCAGGAAAGCATTGGGATGTCTTTGCCGAAGATAGCTTGAAAGGATATTGCTGTCAGGATAAAAACAAAATGTACAAAGGATAAAATTTATAAAAATGCCTTAATGATTTACACTTGTTATCCGATATACTGAGTAAGAATATGAAAGGTGGTAAATCAGTATGCCGAATAAGGATTTAACTCCAAGTGAAACCGAATGGCTGGTGATGGAGGTCTTATGGGAGAATGGAGATCCCCTTACTTCCATGGAGATTATTAAGCAGTTAGAGAGTGTCAGGGAAATGTCTCCCAAAACCGTAAGGGTTTTACTTAACCGCCTGTATCAGAAGAAAATTATTGATTATACAATTGATAAGAAGGATTCCCGGGTATACCATTATTTTGCCTTAAAGACGAAAGAAGAATGTCTGCAGGAAAAGAGCAGGAGATTTGCAAAAAGCTATTTTTCCGGCAATAGGCTGGGAGCGTTGGCAGCGTTGATTCAGAACTGTGATTTGACAGAGGAGCAGATAAAAGAGCTGGAGGCAATTCTTGAAAAGAGCAGATAATCTGAAAAAGGAAGTGGGAACGAATGATAATAGAGGATTTTCTTGTCAGATGGATTGGATTTTTGGATGTCACATTTGCATATTATGTAATACAGCTTGGAAGGGCAGTATTTATTTCAATTGCCATGCTGACAGTGATTGGCTGTCTGCGGAAAACAATACTTAAAAATACAGTTTTTCTGAAAGGGGCAGTATGGAGTATTTTACTGCTGGCACCCTTTATGGGAAAAATGAAATGTATTTATGAGACAAGGCTTGGAATGAGACTGTTGTTCTGGTGGCAGTGGCTTTGCACCAGTTACAGATGGCTCCCCAGTGTTTATATAGCCGGGATGGTGATATCGGGGCTGGTGGTTTTTCGGAAAAGGAGGCAGCTTAAGCAGGAGACAGCAAGGCTCAAACGAATCCGGCTCCATGATTGTGTAATTGCCGTAAATGAGCTGGCGGTTTCGCCCTTTACAACGGGATTGCTGCACCCGGTTATTGTGGTGCCCCGGGTGATGCTTAACTGTATGTCTGATGAGGAATTGGAAGTAATTCTTCTTCATGAACGGGTACATATCCGGATGGGTCATCTGTGGTATTTTCTGTTATGGGATGTTTTAACGATTGTGTTATGGGCAAATCCATTTTTACCTGCCTGTGCCGGATGGTTCCGGGAGGATGTGGAGGCTGTCTGTGACAGAGTAACCATGCAGAAGGGGCAGCAGACGGCATATTCCTATGGAAGTCTGTTGTTAAAAAGCATTCAGATGCTGGGAAATGAAAATAGATACTTAGAGCATTATGCAGCCTTTGCAGGAGAAAAGCAGTATGCCGGCATAAGACAGAGAATGGAGCGTGTGACAGCATTTAAGCCGTACAGCCGGTTAAAGCTGTTACTATTTGTTTTGGGATGCGGTGCATTGCTTGTGGCAGGATTTACAACTGTTATCCATATCTCATATCCCCGGTATACCGATTATGATGCCGTTTACCTGTACAATAAGACAGGCAGCCAGATATTGGTAGAAGACTGCGATGAACTGCGGGAGGCAGTACAGATTGATGCAGGGAAAGTTCTTATAGATAGAAAAAAGCTTGACCGGCTTTTGAAGCAGAAGAATGTGGATGAAGATATGTTTTTTGTTTATTGGGGCGGTTTTTCAAAGCTTCCAGGTGTTGGAGGAGGTGGAAATGGTATTTTTGTAGATTATGGGGAGCAGTCTGGAGATGTGGTTTTGCCTTATACCGATAATGATACGGATTGGATGACCCGGATTTTTAGGTATTTGTTATAGTCATTTCATGCTTTTAAATAGTCATTTCGTGCTCTTGTGGTTGATAAAGGATAGCAGGCAAACCGATAATAATATGGTATATAAGAAGAAATTACCAGAATATGTGTGGAGGATATTTTGAAATTGATTGCAAAGGAAAGCCGGACAGTACAGTTTCCATTTGTGGAAGGTGAAACAATACTCAAGGTGGATGACATTATTTATATCGAAACAAATAAACATAAGAATGTATTTTATACAAAGCAGGGGAACTATAGTATTTACCGGAAGCTGAATGAGCTTGAGGAGGAGCTTGCGGGCTTGGATTTCGTGCGAATCCATCAGAGCTTTTTGGTAAATATGCAGTATGTAGAGAAAATAAGCAGCTACATTATGCGTCTTACCACTGGGGAGGAGTTGTCTGTTCCAAAGTCACGGTACCAGAAGGTAAAAAAGGAATACAGCCTGTATAAGGAGAAAAATTGACGGAAGGATGTCAATTACATTATATTGTACAATAAAATTTAGTTGCAATGCATCCGGAGGAAGCTGCCTGTGGCAGGTTCTGGAGGTAGAAATGCATCGGAGAGCTTTGGATGACAGGCTCGGAAAGGAGTATGGAATATGGCAATTGCAGGAGTTGGAGCAGGATATGGGAATCCGGAAATATTCACCAAAAGAGGTACATCAACTGGAAAAAATGAGGGAATAAAGAAGGACTATACCCAAAAAGAGATGTTTGAAATAATTGCAGAGAGAAAACAGGAGATTTATGAGAAGGTAAAAAACAATGACACAGAAACGAGTTTCCAGATTGGAAGCCAGTCATTTACGATAAAAGAGTGGGACAAGCTTTTAAAACAATTTGATTTGGCAGAGGAAAAAATCAAGGAACAGATGCAGACGGAACAGGAAAAGAGACAGAAGGAAGCAACGACAAAGGCAAATAGATTGGAAACAGAGGAAAATAATATTTCTGTAATGGATTCCCTGGTCACGGAATCTACTGTCTGTACATATCCGGAAGCGGATGAACAGGAGACAGCAAAGATGTATATTACATGCTATACAGAGGAAGGGATTTTTTGCAGAGAGGCAGGACAGACAGAGGGTTATTTATGGAAGATTGCCTTTGAGAATACCTCACAGTATGACAAGGTTATGAAATTTCTTGATGAATTGAAAGCAGATACAGATTATCGTTTTGCTGCAAGGGAAGATTTTTGGAGGGATTTTTTAAAAGAGTGATGAAATAGGATAATGGAAAGTAGCATAGTGTTTCAATATAATACTGATGGCTTTTGTGGTGGAAAAATGGTATAATTGTGAAAAATCACAATTACTTTTGGAGGAATCACATTGACAGAATTAGAGGAAGCAAGAGAATTTTTTATGAAGGACAGATACGCAATGGTCACGACAGGTATTGAAATTGAAGCGGTGGGCGAACATTATGCAAAGTGCAGCCTGAGACTGGATGACAGACACCGCAATGCAACCGGTCATGTCATGGGTGGCGTAATGTTTACTTTGGCTGATTTTGTGTTTGCCATAGCTACGAATTTTAAACAGCCGGTAACGGTGACAACCGTAAGCCAGATTAGCTATCTCGGTACGGCGAAGGGAGATATTCTCTATGGCGAGAGCAGGTTGCTGAAGGATGGAAGGCGCAACTGCTTTTATCAGATTTATATTACGGACAATCTTGGAACAGATGTGGCGGTGGTATCAGCAAGTGGAGTTCATTTAAACGGATAACTTTTTGGTTACCGTTCAGACCTGCCTGGCGCTGACGACAGCAAAGCTGCTAAGCATAATTATTACTATCGGAAGCTCTTTCAAATTTCCATGCCTTTTGCTTTCTTTGTATAGCGTCAGCCATGTATAACAGTGACGATTTTTGCACAACCTCACGCTTCCTTGAAAGCTGGATGTTTTTAGACATTTGCCCTTATTTGCGTCTTACGTGAAAACTCATGCCACGCCAATGAGAACCACGGTGTGGCACTCAGACAATCACTTCGGACGCACATGGCAAATGTCTATAAAAACAGCAGCTTTCTAAGGAATCTAGTTGAT
>ENA-UAKZ01000642-UAKZ01000642.1-human-gut-metagenome-genome-assembly--contig:-NODE-642-length-12492-cov-5.689555_pt1 | contig 12492 bp, 9 predicted proteins | sample MGYA00243693_ERZ654454 | MGnify/ENA primary metagenome ERZ654454 (study PRJEB26926, sample SAMN06164508) | human gut metagenome | biome: ENVO:00009003; feature: ENVO:2100002; material: ENVO:00002003... | reverse complement strand
GAGATTAGCGAGTGTCTCGTGGGCTCGGAGATGTGTATAAGAGACAGGTACAGAGGGATATGGCTTATATGACCCGAAGGTTGTCATTCAACTGCCGGAGCAGAGGATGAATCAAAAAGTGCTTGCAGACTATTTCTCATTATCAAAGAAGGAGCTGGATTGCCTGTTTCGTCAGCTGACTGCTTTTATTGATGAACATGCAAAGGATGAATATACAAATGTGGAAGGGGAGACCAGACTTTTAGGAAATGGCTTAGAAATGATTGTTCGGGATTATAGGCTTCCGGCCGACAAACAATATCCATTTCCGGAGCTATGGCAGGAATTTTATAAAACCTATATAAAGACACCAAAGACATTCTGGAACATGTATATGGCAATAGAACCGGGCTATGATAGCAGTCAGATTAAAGATATCCAGGAATTTCAGGCGGCAGAGCAGGAAGTGTTCCCTGTATGCAGTTCTGTTTACGAAATTCCGGACAAGAAGTATATCAGTATGGGATTTTACAAAAGAAATATGCTTATGAGGATTCTCACAATTATTCGATGCCAGCAGGAACCGGAGCTGCCGATGGAGGTAGCGGTACAGGCATGTCTGTATGCGGCAGCTTTACCGGAAAACCGGAAATGGTATGAGAAGCCGGAACGAAAAGACAGGTCGTTTTGGTCTGACAATACTCCATTAGCTTTTGTAGAGAGTCAGAAGTTCGGGCATTTGTCAGGACGGGTCAGCCAGTGGAAGGATGATTCTGAATTTGCGGAGACATTCTATACCTTATATCGGCTGGATGAAGCATATCAATTTCAGAAAATGCAGAAAGAGGCACGAAAATATTATGCCTGCCAACAGCAGAGTAATTATCTATCCATGTATAGCTACATAAAAGCATATACCCTTGGTTTGATTCCGGCAGACCTTGTGTATCGGTATGCCTTTGAAACACTGGGACTTTCTCTTGCCGTGGAGCAGTTGGGCTGCTTTATGAAGGAAACGCTGACTATACTGGATTTGCGGCATTTGGAGAACTATATGCAGGTTGATTTGGATAAGAGAACGGTTGATACGGAGTCCAAATTTTATCAGGCAGGAAAAGAATTTTATCAGAAGATTGTAGATACAATTCTGGATGTAGAGTTAAAGCGTGGCGATTCTGCAACTGTATTTTCTGAAGCAGTAAAGCAGATTACCTGTGTCTATGGATTAAATCGGTTAATGGCTATATTAACAGCACTTGGGAGGGATACCTTAGACCGTAGTACCTATTATTACTGGAGTTCGGATACCGGGAAAAGGGGATGCTTAAGCCATTTGTTACAGGTGTGCCATCCTTTGGCAGAGGATACAGCAGAGCAGCTTGCCAGAGAAATCAAGCAGAAAAAGATTTCTAAGGAGCGTCTGATTGAAACTGCAATGTATGCGCCGCAATGGCTGGATTTGGTGCAGGAATATCTAGGATGTGATGGATTTAAAAGTGGCTGTTATTATTTCATGGCGCACATGAACGAACGCTTTGACGATAAGAAAAAAGCGATGATTGCAAAGTATACGCCTCTTACTCCGGAAGAATTGAATGCCGGTTGCTTTGATGTGGACTGGTTCTTTGAAGCATACGAAAAACTGGGTGAGGATATGTTCTCGAAGCTTTACAAGGCAGCAAAATATATCTCCGATGGTAATAAGCATGCCCGCGCCAGAAAGTATGCAGATGCTGCCTTGGGAAAGGTAACAAGGGAAGAATTGGAGCAGACCATAGACGAAAAGAGAAACAAAGATTTGCTGATGAGTTATGGTATCCTGCCAGTGGTGGATGAGGCAGACCAGTTACACCGCTACGAATACTTACAGGAGTTTCTGAAGGAAAGTAAGCAGTTTGGTGCACAGCGCCGGGCAAGTGAGGCAAAATGTGTGGAGGTTGCACTGAAAAATCTGGCAACCACAGCAGGGTATGCAGACGATTTGAGATTAATTCTTGCTATGGAGACCGCATTGGTTACTTCAAATGCAGATTATTTTGAAGGCGTTAGGATTGGTGAGTATGAATGTAAGATTATAGTCAATGCACAGGGCAAGGCGGAGCTCTGTATTCAGAAGGCAGGTAAGAAGTTGAAATCGGTACCGGCAGCTATAAAGAAGGATGAAGCATATTTGGCAATTAGGGAGTTTGCGACGAAGCTGAAAAATCAGTATTCCCGGTGTGTACAGATGTTTGAACGGGCAATGGAGGAGCGGGAATACTATACCTATGGCGAACTGCAGAAGCTGTGCAGGAATCCGGTGACAAAGGCAATTCTTACGAATCTGGTTTATGTGATTCCCGGTGTGGAGGATGAAACGAATGCAGTTTCTGATATGGAGCAGGAAGCGGACATGATTGCTGGTATACGACTCGGAGTATTATCAGAAACCGGAGAAGGAATGAAAGATGTACAGGGACATGGAATCTCACTGGAAGCAAATCAAAAGCTTCGTGTAGCACACCCGTATGACCTATATCGGACAGGATGCTGGGCAGAGTATCAGAAGCTGTTCTTCACACGGCAGCAGGAGACAGGCAGAAAGCAGCCGTTTAAGCAGGTATTCCGCGAACTTTATGTGAAGCTTCCGGAAGAGGCAGAAGCAGATAAGTCCAGAATGTTTGCCGGAAATCAAATTCAGCCGGCAAAGACGGTAGCGGCTTTGAAGAACCGGCGCTGGGTTGCAGACTATGAGAACGGATTGCAGAAGATTTATTATAAGGAAAATATTATTGCCACCATTTATGCAATGGCGGATTGGTTTTCACCGGCAGATACGGAAGAACCGACCCTGGAATATGTTGTATTTTATGACAGAAAGACCTTCCGCCAGATGAAGCTTTTCGAGGTGCCGGATATTGTATATTCTGAGGTTATGCGGGATACGGATTTGGCAGTTAGTGTAGCTCACGCCGGTGGTGTGGACCCATTGACCAGTCATTCTACCATTGAGATGCGAAAGGTAATTGTACAGTTCAATTTGGAACTCTTTAAGCTTAAGAATGTTACATTAGAAGGAAACCATGCATTTGTGAAAGGGAAGTATGCGGAATATAGCATTCATCTTGGCAGTGGTGTGATTCATCAGGTTGGCGGGCATCAGATTAACGTGCTTCCGGTGCATTCCCAGAACAGAGGCAAGATATTCCTGCCATTTATAGATGATGATCCAAAGACGGCTGAGATTATGGCAAAGGTGTTACTGTTTGCACAGGATCAGAAAATCAAGGACCCTTACATTATGGAACAGATTGTATTTTGAAAGGGGAATTTAATGTGATTGTATATGCAAAAATACGTGGAAATGGGGAGCGGAAATAATAAAAAGGAACAGGGAGCTTACGAAAGGAGAAGGTGCTTATGTTAAGAGAGTGGAACAGGCCTGAAAAACCATCGGATGAGGAAATGGAAAGGCGGCTGCAGGCGGCAAGGGCTACCCTTGCAGAAAAGCAGATAGCCGTGAAGGAGCAAAAGCTTCCGGTATTGGTATTGATAGAAGGCTGGGGAGCGGCGGGAAAGGGCAGTGTACTCGGAAAGCTTATCCGGAACATGGACCCGCGCTTTTTCAAGGTAGCGGTTATGAAAGGGTCAACGGAAGAGGAGAGGCGGAAACCGTTTTTGTACCGCCATTTTGTGAAGATTCCAGAGGCTGGAAAATTTATGTTTTTTGACGGTGGCTGGATGGGTGAAGTGACGGGGGATTATCTGCACGGAGCTTTAAAAGAAGAGAAATATAGGGAGCGCATTGTAAGTATCCGGCGGTTTGAACGTCAGCTCACCGATAACGGATATCTGGTCATGAAGTTTTTCTTCCAGATTGATGAAAAAGAACAAAGAAAGCGGCTGGATGATTTATTACAGGAAAAAAATACGAAATGGCGTGTAGGCCAGGATGATTTGTGGCAGAATAAAAATTATGACAAATGTCTTCAGGTATATGACAATTATCTTGAGGATACAAACCAGTCTACGGCTCCTTGGTATCTGATTGATTCCAAGAGTAAGAAATGGGCAGAGCTGCAGATGCTGGAAATCCTGATAAAGGGAATTGATACGGCATTGATGAACAGCTCCCATGCAGTACCCATTCTCCAGAATCCATTTCGTCTGAAGAGCATGCCGAAGCTGGCAGAGATTTCCCTGGATAAGACCTTGACCGAGACGGAATACCGGGAACAGTTGAAGGCATGCCAGAACAGGCTTCGGGAGTTACATAATGAATTATACCGCAAAAAGATACCGGTTATTATTGCCTATGAGGGCTGGGATGCAGCGGGAAAGGGTGGAAATATCAAACGGATTGCAGCCGCATTAGACCCACGGGGCTATGAAGTACATCCTATAGCCAGTCCGGAGCCACATGAGAAGGCAAGGCATTATCTGTGGCGCTTCTGGAACCGGCTGCCGAAGGATGGACACATTGCAATTTTTGACCGCACATGGTATGGACGTGTCATGGTGGAACGGTTAGAGGGTTTTTGCAGTGAAAATGACTGGCAGCGCGCATACAATGAGATAAATGAATTTGAAAAGGAGCTTTCCGATTGGGGAGCAGTAGTGATTAAATTCTGGGTGCAGATTGATAAGGATACTCAGTTAGAACGCTTTACGCTTCGGCAGAATACACCGGAAAAGCAGTGGAAGATTACGGATGAGGACTGGCGGAACCGGGAAAAATGGGATTTGTATGAGGATGCAGTGAATGAAATGCTGCAAAAAACCAGTACTTCTTTTGCACCGTGGTATGTATTGGAATCGAATGACAAAAAATATGCCAGAATAAAAGCACTGAAAATCATGATAAAAGAGATTGAGAAAAAATTGTGAAATTTAATTTTCTAAGTTGCAGCATTTATGTTAGTATGATAAAATAATAGACAAATCAGTTCACGATGTTTATTATGCGATAAAATATCGGTGTTGAATTGATTAAATAGTGGACATTGTTAGCTAACAGTATGAAGGAGGAAGCGTGCTATGACTTATGAAGAGGTTTTCAACAAATTTAAAGATATGTTTAAGGATACAGATGTAAGCGATGTAAAGGAACATCTGGCATACCAGTTTAATATTACCGGTGAGGGTGCCGGGTCATTCTATGCAGAGGTAAAGGATGGCACATTATCCATTGAACCTTATGAATATTACGACAGGGATGCGTTGTTTATCTGTTCTGCAGAGAACTTATTTAAGATTGTTACCGGGGAATTAGACCCAGTTAAGGCATTTACCTTTGGAAAATTGAAGGTAGAGGGTAACATTGACAAAGCACTTAAGATTAAAGATTTGATTTAATTTATAACAATTCAAGTTGGAAAATGCACAAGCATGCGGCAGCTGTTAATGGCAGGCTGGACGGGCTTGTGCATTTTTTGGTTGCCAAGCATATGAGAAAATGGTCCAGTGGACCATTTTTGAGTTATTTTAAGTTGAAAAAATAGTTATGTGGAATTAAGCATCACCCAATATTTGCAGTCTTTCCTTGATTTGATTGGCTGTATTCAGTATCGCAGAAACGGATGCAGCAATTTCCTCTGAGGAAGCAGCCAGATTTTGTGTACGGTCATTTACAGAGTCAATAATTTCATTGAGCTTTTTCGTATTTTCTAAAATTGTACTCACAGAATGTACGATTTTTTCCTGGCTTGCATTACTGCGGTTGGCGGTTTCGCTGGATTCTTTTGCCAGGTTATTAATCTCATCTGCAACTACAGCGAAGCCTCGTCCGCTTTCACCGGCACGTGCTGCTTCAATGCTGGCATTTAATGCAAGCATATTTGTCTGGGAAGCTATGTTTACAACTTCCGTATTGTTTTGTGTTAATTCATTCAGAAAAGAATTAATTTCAGTCATGGAATTGGTCAATTCTTCACAGAATTTGGTGACATTCATAATATTGTCGGATATCTCAGAGCTTTCTGCAGCGTTGCTTTCATTGCTTGCTGCCATATCATCCACAGAGTGGTATAGTTTGGCAAACTCCTTGTTGATATCATGGACTGTATCAATGATTAACTGATGCTGATTTTCAATTGTCTGGTTATCAGCATTTAACTCCTCTACAAGCTTTTCAGCGGTTTCTTTTTGTTTTTCTACCTCTTTCTTTATGTAATAAATACAGTTGTTTTTTTGGTTAAAGCCATTGAAGATAGCATCTGCCATTTGCTGGCAGGAATCATAGCCGCAGCAGGAGCAGTTGATGGAGCGTTCTTCTGGTGTATGCTTATTCATTTCCTCAAATATGCGATTCCGTTCTGCGTCGGTTGGCTGTTTATAGGTACATTCTGCAGAGCGGTCTGTATAGCTGCGGAGATAGTCTTCTAAATGAAGCGTTGAAAATTGCTGGTTAAGACGTTTAAAGCGTTGTTCAGGTGTGAGCTTCTTTGACCATGCACTTTTCCGTTGGTTGTTTTTAGATTCTTCCCGTATTTGCAGGAGATTGCAAAGCGGGTCATCGGTCTTGCCCTTTTCGATTTCACAGCCGGTTCCATAGATACAGCCATTAGAGCAATTTAGTGCATCAATAAACAGATAAGGAGTCTGCTCCTTGGCAATTTTGTTTTTATTTTGTTCCAGATAGTGGTACATATGTCTTTCTCCCTCTATCTGGCGGATGAATACGCTTTCTCCAAGGAACCAGTATACATTTTCTTTCAGTCCCCCTGGCATAGGATAGATAGAACCTAATCCATATTCAATTTCGTCTGAATGAAACTCGCCTGACACAGGATGCTGATGTATGTATTTTATCAGGTGGTCAAAGGTTACATTATAGGATATATATCCCTTATTATTAGGGTCATCAATTTCCATTTTTTTGGCTATGCATGGACTGATAAATGCCAGCTTGTCTGTTATTTTCATTTCCTTTTTAGCATAGATGGCAGCGCACATCATTGGACTTTGCACAGGGAATAGCTTTGGAAGCAATTCCGGCAGATTCCGCTCAATATAGCCCACAACAGCAGGGCAGGGTTGAGAAATTCCCCCTTGAAAATTATGTTGTTTTACATAGTTGAGATATCCCCATGTTGTAATATCTGCTCCAAAAGAGACGCTAATCATGTGGTTAACGCCGAGCTTTTTTAAACCACCTAGTATCGTTTCATATTCTGTCGGGTAATTTGCTTTAAATGCCGGAGCAATCAGAATGGAAATACGTTCACCGCGTTTTAAATCTTCAAAGAAACGTTCCGTATCATCCCGGTACTCTCTGGCATTATGTTCACAGACATCAAAACAGGCGCCACAGGCAATACATTTGCTGCCGTCTACATCAATGCGGTTTGCCCCATCCACTTCGTGTGATATACATGCGCCAGTACAACTGCATACACTAATACATTTGTTGCACCCAATACATTTGTCATTGGTAAAGACCAATGATTCCTTTTCTTTTGCCATACCATCACCTCATAATAATTTTTTTTGTATCATCCCATAAGATAACTAAATTATAACATAATATACTTTTTTTCCCAAATATAAATTAGGATTGCCATAAAAGCAGCAGAAGTCAAATGAAAATCTTGAAAAATGCGGTTTCACCTAGAAGTGATTTATCAAAGGTAGATATGGTTATACTAAGGAAAATCAAAGGTAAGGAAGGTGTAGTATGAAAAAATATGCAGTGATTACCGGTGCAAGCGCCGGTCTGGGAGTGGAATTTGCAAAGAAGTTATCTGCAAAGGGATATAAATTAGTGCTGGTGGCAAGAAGAGAAGAGCGTCTGCAAAAGCTGGCAAAGCGCTTGAGGACAGAGTGCGAGGTTGTTGCAGCGGATTTGACAAAGGAAGAAGAGTGTTACCGCGTATTTGAGGCGGTTCAGGGTAAAGAGATTGCGATTTTTATCAACAATGCCGGGTTTGGAGAGTGTGGAAGATTTTCCGAAACGAATTTGGAAAAAGAGATGTCCATGATACAGCTAAATGTCAAGGCAGTTCATTTATTTACAAAGCTTATGCTTAAGAAAATGGAGGAGCAGCATTTTGGCTATATCTTAAATGTTGCTTCCTGTGCAGGGCTGATGCCGGCAGGTCCATATATGGCGACTTATTATGCAACAAAGGCGTATGTAACGAGCTTGACAAGAGCCATTGCGGAGGAACTGCGGGAATGTGGCAGTCCGGTTTATATCGGATGCTTGTGCCCCGGTCCGGTGGATACAGAGTTTAACCGGGTGGCAAATGTGAAATTTATGATGAAAGGAATCCGTTCTGATTATTGTGTACGGTACGCATTAAACCAGATGGTTAAAAGAAAGGTTGTGATTATTCCAACGCTGCCAATGAAGCTGGCTATGACCTTTGGAAGGTTTCTTCCGGAATCAGTTTATGTGCGGATTGCAGCGAACCAGCAGGAAAGAAAGAGGTATTAGAACCGGAAAGTATGGTAATACTCATTTATGAGGTGATGCGTATGAGCAAACATAAACCACAGCATATCGGTATCATTCCTGACGGAAACCGTCGGTGGGCAGAAGGACAGGGACTGAAAAAACAGGACGGATATGGATATGGTTTAGAACCAGGTCTTAAGCTGTTACAAATGGCAAAGGAAAATGGGATAAAAGAAATCACATATTATGGCTTTACAGTGGATAATTGTAAGCGGCCGGCAGAACAGTTTAAGTCATTTCAGAAAGCCTGTGTAAAGGCAGTGGAAATGTTGACAGAAGAAGGGGCGGACTTACTCGTGATTGGTGACAGTAGTTCCAAGTGTTTTCCAAAGGAGCTTATGCCTTACACCACACGGACACCGGTTCATGGCGGAGGAATCCGGGTAAATTTCCTGGTCAATTATGGATGGCAGTGGGATTTGTCCCATATTGAGAAGGATGGAAAACCATATTCCAGTGATATTTCCAGAATTGATTTGATAATTCGCTGGGGTGGTATGCGGCGGCTTTCCGGTTTTTTGCCGATTCAGTCTGTATATGCGGATTTTTATGTGGAGGAGCATTTGTGGCCGGATTATACGGATGCGGATTTTATAAATGCATTGGAATGGTATGGCAGACAGGATGTGACACTGGGAGGTTAGTGTTGCCTATTTGGGGCATAAGGAATATAATTGTATATATCGTCAGTTCCGGGAGGAGTGCATTGTTACAATGTATCGCCGGTGTCTCGGTTCAAGCATAGATTTTCCCGGAGGAACACGCGGCGGCTGACGATTAATAATATAGAGACAATGGATAGTACACAAATCATACTCCATTGACTCTTTTTTATTTGCGTGGAAAAACAGGGTGGAATGCTTGCTTTTCAATTTAAGTCTCACTAAAGGTTTGTTAGAGGTTGTAATTTAAGAAAATACATGTTAAGATAAACAGAACATTTGTTCTTTGAGTTTTCAATTGTATTTATGGAATAAAGGGGATACATCGCTATGGAACAATTAAGCTTATTTGATGACCGGGAAAAGACAGCACCGCTGGCAAGCCGCTTAAGGCCGGATAATCTGGATGAATATGTGGGACAGAAGCATCTGATTGGAGAGGGGAAAATTCTCCGTCAGTTAATTGAGAAGGACCAGATATCTTCCATGATTTTCTGGGGGCCTCCGGGAGTAGGCAAGACTACTTTAGCCCGGATTATTGCAAAGCAGACCAAGGCAGAATTTGTAGAATTCAGTGCTGTAACCAGTGGGATTAAAGAAGTGAAAGAGGTAATGAATCAGGCAGAGGCAAACCGTAAGATGGGAATCCGGACTCTGCTGTTTGCAGATGAGATTCACCGTTTTAACAAGGCACAGCAGGATGCATTTCTGCCTTTTGTGGAAAAGGGGAGTATCATACTGGTAGGCGCTACAACGGAGAATCCTTCCTTTGAAATTAACTCTGCGCTGCTTTCCCGGTGTAAGGTATTTATTCTGAAGGCATTAGAGGAGGACGATTTGACAAAGCTTTTACAGCATGCTTTGGAAAGTTCCAAAGGACTTGGCAATATGCGAATTGCCATAGAGAATTCCCATTTATCAGCAATTGCAAGATTTTCAAATGGAGATGCAAGAACGGCATTGAATACATTAGAGATGGCGGTGTTTAATGGACGGATGAATGAGGAAGGCGTATTGTGTGTGGACGGGGAAGTGCTTGCCCAATGCATGAACCGGCGTTCTCTGTTATATGATAAGAATGGGGAAGAACATTATAATTTGATATCCGCACTTCATAAATCCATGCGTAACAGTGACCCGGATGCGGCAGTTTACTGGATGTGCCGGATGCTGGACGGAGGGGAAGACCCGTTGTATATTGCAAGGAGATTAGTGCGTTTTGCCAGCGAAGATATCGGTATGGCGGATTCCAATGCGCTTCAGGTGGCAGTTGCGGCATATCAGGCATGTCATTTTCTGGGAATGCCGGAATGTGATGTACATTTAACCCATGCAGTTGTGTATTTATCCATGGCTCCAAAATCCAATGCACTTTACAGGGCATGCGAAGCCTGCAAAGCAGATGTGAGGGAGCTTCCGGCAGAGCCGGTTCCACTACATATTTGTAATGCACCAACAAATCTGATGAAGGAAATGAATTACGGAAAGGGATATATTTATGCCCATGATACGGAGGAAAAACTGACAAAAATGCGATGCCTGCCAGATGCACTGGCAGACAGGCGGTACTATGCGCCCACGGAGCAGGGGCAGGAACGACAGGTAAGAGAACGGTTAGAGGAGATATTGGAGTGGAAAAGGGATAAGGGTACGGAAAAATAGAGAATTTGGTTTAAAAATAATCCGGAAAAGTAATACTTATATAGAGCGGCAGGGAAAGAAGCGGTTTAGCCATAATGGAAGGTTCATAGAAAATAATACTTCACAAAGGATACATAACATGCTATTATATGTAGTAAATAAAACTATGTGTAATGGTTGAATGAAACAAAATGGAATTGTGAGGATATAATTATGAAATTTAAGATTATTGGCGACAGCTGTACGGACTTTATACCAGAAGATTTGGAGAAAGAGTATATTGTATCTGTTCCCTTGACAATTGATGTGGGCAATTATGAGATAGTAGATGACGAGAACTTTGACCAGGCGGATTTTTTAAAGAGAGTAGCAGCATATCAGGGATGTCCAAAATCAGCATGCCCATCCCCAGAGACCTACATGGAAAGCTTTGAGGGTGCAGAACATGTTTATGTGGTGACGCTTTCTGCTCAGCTGAGTGGTTCTTATAACAGTGCCCAGCTTGCAAAGAGAATGTATCAGGAGGAGCATCCGGACACGAAAATACATGTATTTGATTCCAAGTCAGCCTCCAGCGGTCAGTTGCTTTTGGCTCATTTAATTGAGGAATATGCCTTGGCGGGAATGGAATTTGAAACACTGGTGGAGAAGGTTACTGCATTTCGGGAGAAAATGCAGACTACTTTTGTTCTGGAATCTTTAGAAACACTCCGTAAGAATGGCCGTCTGACCGGGGTTAAGGCGTTAGTGGCATCTGCTCTTAATATTAAACCGTATATGAAGGCGGTTAATGGAAGTATTGCTCAGGCAGGGCAGGCGAGAGGGATTAAAAAAGCACTTGGAAAGATGGTAGATTTTGTGGGAGAAGTGGGAGAGAACCTCACAGAAAAAACAGTCATTATTGCCAATTGTAACTGCCGTGAACGGGCAAAACAGGTGGAAAAGGAATTGATGGAACGGTATCATTTTAAAGAGTCCATGGTAATTGATACAAGAGGAATCAGTTCTTTGTATGCCAATGACGGCGGTGTCATTGTATCCTTTTGATGAAGATATCCGGTTTGCGGTACATGCGGCACACAAAAAACGATACCACCGTTACAATTTTGTAAGGTAAATGTAAGCCTGGATTATGGCAGTGCTCCCCATTTTTTCTTATACTAAAGTCACAGAATCAAAGAGGTTAGCTGTTGGCTGTACAGAACGAGAAAATAAGAAGGGAGCAATTTTTATGGGATGGATAACAAAGCTTTTCGGTGCAATGATTCGAAAATTATGGAAAATAGCAGTATGTTTATTTGTGGCAGGAATCATATTAGCTCTGTTTACTGGCACTTTTTTGACAGTGAAGGGATATAAAATGTACCAGAAAGCGATGCAGGAAGAGAGCTTGGAAGAACGGATTGCAGCAGTTCGAAATAGGGAGTACTTTATTTCATTAGATGAAATCTCTTCCGAGTTTAAAACACAGCTGCTGGAATCAGAGGATAAACAATTTTATGAACATAAGGGAATTAATATGGAAAGCATTGTGCGTGCGGCTGTTGTGGATATAAAGGCAGGTGCATTTGTGCAGGGGGGAAGCACTATAACACAGCAGCTGGCAAAGAATCTGTGTTTTTCTTCCGAAAAGAAAATAGAGCGTAAAATTGGGGAGCTTTTTGTAGTAAACAGACTGGAAAAAGAGTATACGAAGGATGAGATTTTAGAGCTGTATTGTAATACTGTCTCTTATACACATCTGACGCTGCCGACGAACTCTAGGGTGTAGAT
>ENA-UAKZ01000628-UAKZ01000628.1-human-gut-metagenome-genome-assembly--contig:-NODE-628-length-12700-cov-6.245077_pt1 | contig 12700 bp, 11 predicted proteins | sample MGYA00243693_ERZ654454 | MGnify/ENA primary metagenome ERZ654454 (study PRJEB26926, sample SAMN06164508) | human gut metagenome | biome: ENVO:00009003; feature: ENVO:2100002; material: ENVO:00002003... | reverse complement strand
TCAGATGTGTATAAGAGACAGAGATAGTAACACATTATTTATACTTTTTGTTATTTTAGGGACAGATAACCAGTTTTAGGAATGAATAACCAGTTTTTATGTATGCTATACAATAATCTCATTTTTCCTCATATGCATGGCAACTTAAAAAGAGACTTCAAAATTGAATTGAAGTCTCTTTTTATATGTAAGCTGCCTTATATCATATCTTATATTATGTATAAAACATCAGCCATAGATTACACAAACAAATATCTTACTATAACTGTGCTTAATCAACCCTTGACACCACCAAGTGCAACGCCACCTACAATATTTCTGGAAAGAATTAAGTAAACAACTACAACCGGGAAGATTGAGAATGCAATCATAACATATACCTGACCCATATCAAACTTCAACCAGTCAGCTGCACGTAACTGCGCAATCAAAATTGGAAGTGTCTTCTTCTTGTCTGAATGCAAAATCAACGCTGGTGTAAAGTAATTGTTCCAGCTGGATACAAACGAGAAGATTGCCTGTACTGCAATTGCAGGTTTCATCAAAGGTATTACAATAGAATTAAAGGTACGGAATTCACCGGAACCATCAATACGCGCTGCCTCAATTAATGAAAGTGACAAACCACTCTCCATGGACTGCTTCATATAGAATACCGTTACCGGAGCTGCAAATGCCGGCAAAATCAATGGAACAAATGTATCATCTAAATGCATATTGTTCATCAAGCGAACGAAACCAAGTGCAACTACCTGAGTCGGAATCATCATAATTGCCAGGATAAATGTAAACAAAATCCTTTTCAGCTTAAAATCATATGCATGGAACGCATATGCTGTCATCGCAGAAATATATACACAGCCTGCCGCACTGACACCGGCAATAATTACACTGTTAATAAGTCCGTTCCAAACCGGTAACGTACCATGAACCAGATTCGTCCAGTTTTTCCATAAATATGTACTTGGTAATGCTGTAAAACCAGACTTTAACTCACCATTTGACCTGGTTGCATTGATAATCAATACATAGAACCAGAACAAACATAAAAATGCGATTATTACAAGGACGACATAGGCAATGGTTCTTCTGGTCTTAATTCCCAATCCTTTTTCTTTTTGTTGTTTTGCCATATCTAATTACCTCCCGTCATCATTATTTCCGCTAAACTTAAATACGATGAAGCTCAAGATTCCTGTTACAATAAGCAGGATTACAGACAGGGCACCACCCATACCATAGTTCTTACTATACAGATGCTTATTCAGGAACATAATTAAGGTCATAGATGAACGCATCGGGTCACCGGTACCATTGGTCAAGATCTGAGGAACATCAAACAGCTGCAGACCACCGATTAAGGAAGTAATCATTACATAAATTAAAATCGGACGCAGAATTGGCAACGTAATGCGGAAGAACACCTGTGAAGAGGTTGCTCCATCCACCTCGGCTGCCTCAAACAGAGCAGGGTCAATTCCCATCATACCAGCCATTAACAGAATCGTTGTATTACCAAACCACATCAACAGGTTCATTGATGCAACCAAAATTCTTGTACTTCCCACATGGGAAAGAAATGAATATGGCGCTGAAATCACTCCCATCTGCATAAGCAGGGAGTTAATTGGACCGCTATCCGCAAACAGTGTAAAGAATAACATTGAAAAAGCGGAAGCCATAATCAGGTTCGGCATATAGATAACAGTCTTAAAAAACTGTGCTCCCTTCAGTTTCATACGGTTATCAGAAAACCATGCACCTAACAACAAGGAAATCAAAATCTGTGGGATAAAACACATCAACCACATAATCATAGTGTTTTTTAAATACACTAAAAAATCTCCGCCTTTTATCAGTGAAATATAATTTTCAAGTCCAACAAAATTCGGTCCAATCTGGGTCAGACCTGACAAATAGTTTTCAAAAAAACTATTATAAATCGTACTAAACAATGGTATTATCTGGAAGATAAAATATATTACCAAAAATGGTATCAGAAATATGTAGCCCCATTTGTTAAAGCGGACCACATTGCTCTTTTTTTTCATAATAGCATTTGCCCCCTTTTCCCATTTGTTATTACAGAGCTCACAGCAAATCTTTCTGTCCTTATTGTGCAAACCTGCTGTCAACTCTGCACATATTATAACTGCTTTGCTTCGCTTTGTAATATATTTTGGCATTATTATAGCCGTGCCCGCCCAAATCCCGACAGGCACGGCTATATAATTCATAACTGTTCCAATATTATATTGAATATAATATTAATCTGTTGTTAACTCTGGATATTTCTCCTTGATAGCTGTGTAGAACTGCTGTAATGCTTCATCATATGTAGCATTACCATTGAAGTAGTTCTTCATAGCACCCTGGAACTCCTCGTTACAACCCTGATCATATGCAGAAATATTGCTTAAGTCAAGAGTAGAAACACCATCACTGTAGATACCAAGTGGATTCTGTCCACCTAAAATCTTGCTTGAGTAATCAGATGAAGCCATCTCAGCGATAACATCCTGATTGTTAACGAAGTCATCATCAGCCTCGATAATCTCTTTCATGATAGTATCATCTGTAGTCATCTTAAGCATAATGTCCTTAACTAAGTTAGGATTGTCTGTACCGGTTGCAGCTGCACACCATGTACCACCCCAATAGAATCCCTGAGGTCCCTCTGTAGCACCCCAACGTCCATTGTAACCGATAGAACCTTCTGTATCAGCAGCCATAGAGAAGTTTACTAACCAAGCTGGTCCAAAGTAGCAGAATACCTTACCATCTGGATAGAAGCCCTTGCTCCAGTCATCTGACCATAACTCAGCTGTTGTTGTCTCACCAGCATCAACTAATGCCTTAGAGTCATCAACCCATGCCTTAATGTTGTCATCAATCTGAACCTTCTTATCATCTGATACCCACTTTGTTGTTACATTGTTAGAGTATACACGATAAGAATCATTAACGGTTGCTGTAACCTTATAACCTTTCTCTTTTAACTTACCTGCGGTCTCATTAAAGGTTGCCCAATCCTTAACATACTCCTGAACCTCTGCTGGATCCTCTGTTCCTAAAACTTCAGCAGCAGCGTCACGGTTGTAGAATAACACACCAGGACATCCCTGCCAAGAAACACCCTTTAAGTTACCGTTAGAATCTGTAACGATATCCTTTGTGTACTGATACTGCTTAGATAAATCTGCATCAGTAATACCAAGGTCTGCAACTGGCATTGTGTAGTCAGAATCAACATACTTCAGTGCATAATCTGCCTCTAATAAGAACATATCAATCTTATCATCATCTGCAGCATCTGCCTGCTTTAATAATGTCTCATCCAAGTTATTCTGGTATGCGTTGTCGTCAGATGGAGTAATATTCCACTTAACCTCAACATCACCAATCTTACCTGTAGTAGCATCTACCTCTTCATAATCTGGATAGTGGTCAGTAATACGAGTCTTAAACTCCTCATTCCAGCAGTAGATATTTAATACTTTACCAGTATCCTCAGCTACTTCAGTATCTCCGCCTTCCTCTGAAGCTGCCTCAGTAGTTGCGTCGCCGCCTTCTGCAGCTGTGGTTGCCTCGGTAGTATCACCACCGTCACCGCATCCGAATAATAAGCCAGCTACCATAGTTGCTGCAAGCAAACCGCTTACCATTTTTTTCTTCATACGTTTTTCCTCCCTTTGAGTTAATTAAATAATAGATTTGCATTTATGTAATTATTATGATGTCTCATAATAAAAATGCCATTAATATAACCCTGCTTCCGTTATTCCACTATATATCATTTTGAACAATTTTGCAAGCCTTTTTTTCTTTTTTTTGGCAATTCCTCCATGTAGAACCTCATTTTACCATGTTCATTATGCATTATGCCATAAAGACCTGTACATTTTTACCGCATATTAGTTAATTACAATCATGTAAACTGGAAATTCACCTTCGCTGCATCTTAATCATTATCAGAAGCCTCTACATTCATAACCTGACGTTTCCGCGCAAGCTCATCATTTTCCAGATATTCATCATAGGTTGTCATTTTATCAATCAATCCTGTAGCCGTAATCTCCATAATACGGTTTGCTGTAGTCTGAATAAACTGGTGGTCCTGAGACGAGAACAGAACAACCCCTGGAAATTTAATCAAACCATTATTTAAGGCTGTTATGGACTCCATATCCAAATGATTGGTGGGCTCATCCAGCACCAGAACATTCGTGCCCATAATCATCAGCTTGGACAGAAGGCATCTGACCTTCTCTCCTCCCGAGAGCACCTTTACCTTTTTCACCCCATCATCTCCTGCAAACAGCATTCTTCCCAAAAAGCCTCTTACATAGGTAGCATCTTTTTCCTCTGAAAACTGGGTCAGCCAGTCCACAATTGTCAAATCATTATCAAATTCCTTTGTGTTATCCTTCGGAAAATATCCCTGGGACGTAGTGACTCCCCATTTATAAGTCCCCTCATCCGGCTCTTCCTCACCGGCTAATATTTTGAACAGCATTGTGGTTGCCAGCGTATTTGGTCCCACAAATGCCACTTTATCTTCCTTTCCAATGGTAAAGGAAATATTATCCAGTATTTTTTCCCCATCCACTGACTTGGAAAGCCCCTCTACCGTTAGCACTTCATTGCCGATTTCCCGGTTTGGACGGAAATCAATATATGGATATTTACGGCTGGATGGCCGCATTTCGTCCAGTTCAATTTTCTCCAATGCCCGTTTTCTGGAAGTCGCCTGCTTTGATTTTGAGGCATTTGCAGAGAAGCGCTGGATAAATTCCTGCAGCTCCTTAATTTTCTCTTCCTTCTTTTTGTTTGCCTCTTTCATCTGCTTAATCATCAACTGGCTGGACTCATACCAGAAATCATAGTTGCCCGCATATAGCTGGATTTTTCCATAATCAATGTCCGCAATATGGGTACAAACCTTATTTAGAAAATAACGGTCATGGGATACCACAATTACTGTATTGTCAAAGTTAATCAAGAATTCCTCCAGCCATGCAATGGCATCCAAATCCAGATGGTTGGTAGGCTCATCCAGAAGCAATACATCCGGATTGCCAAACAATGCCTGAGCAAGCAGGACCTTAACCTTTAGCGTATCCTCAAGCTCTGACATCAGCTTGTAATGATAGTCTGTTTCCACACCGAGACCATTTAACAGCGTAGCCGCATCCGATTCCGCTTCCCAGCCATTCATCTCTGCAAATTCCGCCTCCAAATCCGCCGCTCTCGCACCGTCTTCATCAGAAAAATCTGGCTTTGCATAAATTTCCTCTTTCTCCTTCATTACATCATAAAGTCTTTTATTACCCATGATAACTGTATCTAATACCGTATAATCGTTATACTTAAAATGGTCCTGCTGAAGCACAGATAACCGTTCTCCTGCATTCATAACGACATCACCCTTGGTAGTTTCAATCTCTCCGGATAATATTTTTAAAAAGGTTGATTTCCCGGCACCATTTGCACCAATCAGTCCGTAGCAGTTACCCTCGGTAAATTTTATATTCACATCCTCAAATAATGCCTTCTTACCAAATCTCAATGTCACATTGTTTGCACTAATCATGTCTTTCCCTCTTTCTCGGTTCTTAACCTTATTTCAATCTATAGAATATTTTTCAAGCCTGTTTTTATACCCTCTGAAGCTCCGGGTCAATGATAACCGCCACACGGTCAATGCGGTTCTTATCCATTGATAATACTTTTAAGGTTATTCCATCTTTTTTTACAGTCTCTCCTTCTGTAGGCAGATGGTCCAGCAGTTCAATCACATATCCACCTAAGGAATCATAATCCTCTGACTCCAGACACACCCCGATGTTGTCCTCAAGGTCACTGAGCTTCATGGCTGCATCTACCTCAAACTGGTTCTCCGCCAGCTGTGTCACTGTCTCCAGCTCATCCATATCAAATTCATCCCGGATTTCTCCTACAATCTCTTCCAGCAAATCCTCAATGGTGATTAAACCAACTGCAGTGGCATACTCATCTAATACAATGGCAAGCGATACAAAACGGTTTCTCATTTCTGCCATAATAGAGGAGGTTTTCTGGTATTCATACACAAAAAATGGCTCTCTCATAATACTTCGCAGCGAAAATGACTCCCGCTTTTTACCATTCTGATTCTGGTAAAAGAACAGGTCCTTCAGATATACAATACCAATTACACTGTCTTTATTGTCATCATAAACCGGAAGTCTGGAATAATGCTCCTCCTGGAATATTTCAAACACCTCATCAAAACTGGCATCTACAGATACCAAAGCCATATCTGCTCTGGGAACCATAACATCCTTTGCCTTGGAATCGCCAAAATCCACCACATTATTAATCATGGACTGCTCTTCTTTTTCTATCACACCATCTTCTACACTTACATCTACAATTGTCCGAAGCTCCCCTTCTGTCATCTGGTTGTCTACCTTATCCGTATCAATTCTCAGCACAAAGAAAATTGCACTACTCAGCTTATCTACAAACCAGATTACTGGTGTCAGTACTGTAGTTAAGGGCTGAATAATATGAATGTAAACAATGGATAATTTCTCACTATAAAGAGTTGCCAATGATTTTGGTGTAATCTCACCAAACAGCAATACCACCAATGTAAGAATTCCTGTGGACACCCCAATAAATTTACTACCAAACACCGCTGTGGTAAAAGAGGTTGCCAAAGCAGACGCAGAAATATTTACTATATTATTACCAATTAAGATAGCACTTAACATCTTTGATGGATTTTCCACCAGCTTCAGTACTTTAACCGCACTGGCATTCCCCTCCTCAGCCAAGGCACGCATGCGGTGTCTGTTTACCGTTGTCAGTGCTGTCTCTGCTGAAGAAAAAAATGCCGAAAGCAAAATCAAAATTAACAGTGTAACAATTTGAATTAAACTCGAGTCAGGCTCCAAAAAATCATCCTCCTAAAAAACAAAATTTACAGTAATTTTACTGAATGAAATATCTCTTGTCAAGTCATACTATATTTGTAACACGTTTATCTGTTTTTTAAAGGAGTAAATAAAATGCGAAGTACAAAGAAAGAATATGAAGCGGTAGCTAAACGATGCAGTTCTTATTGCAAGACAAATTCCAGTGAATTGTCCAACTGCGTAGACTGCAACTGTACCAGCTGCTTAAACTGCGAACATTTCGCATCGGATGAGCACTGTGTATTAGACCTCTACGACCCGATTGCACAAAACTTAAAGTAGCTTGAAGCGAAAGGCAAAACAGGCGGCTATTCTCTTTCGCTGATATCCAGCAAAGACAATAACCGCCTGTGTTCCTTTTGAAAAATCTTCCGGCTGCCAGAACAGAAAGTCTATCCGGCCTTTTGCCAAGGGATTAGTTATTAATTAACTTATCCTCTCCATTCCAGCTATATAACTTACGAACCTCTTCACCTATAACCTCTGAAGGATGCTCAGCCGCTAACTTTCTCATAGCCTTGAAATGTACCTGACGTCCTGCAGGTGACATATCCAGAAGGAACTGTTTTGCGAAAGAACCATCCTGGATATCAGAAAGAATCTGCTTCATAGCCTTCTTTGTATCCTCTGTAATAATCTTAGGTCCTGTAATATAATCACCATACTCAGCAGTATTGGAAATTGAATATCTCATTCCCGCAAAGCCTGACTGGTAAATCAAATCTACAATCAGCTTCATCTCATGAATACACTCAAAGTATGCATTTCTTGGGTCATATCCAGCCTCAACCAAAGTCTCAAAACCAGCCTGCATCAATGCACAAACACCACCGCAGAGTACTGCCTGCTCGCCAAATAAGTCTGTTTCTGTCTCTGTTCTAAAGGTTGTCTCAAGAACACCGGCTCTTGCTCCACCGATTGCCAAAGCATATGCCAGAGCAAGCTCCTGTGCCTGACCGGTAGCATCCTGCTCAACTGCTATCAGACAAGGAACACCCTTACCTGCCTGATACTCGGAACGTACAGTGTGTCCAGGTCCCTTAGGGGCAATCATCGTAACATCCACATCCTTAGGTGGTACAATACATCCGAAATGGATGTTGAAACCATGGGCAAACATTAACATATTGCCTGCCTCTAAGTTAGGTTCAATGTCCTTCTTATACATATCAGCCTGTAATTCATCATTAATTAAAATCATGATGATATCAGCCTTCTTTGCTGCCTCAGCTGCTGTATAAACCTCAAATCCCTGGGCCTCTGCCTTTGCCCATGACTTGCTGCCTTCGTATAAACCAATAATAACGTTACAGCCTGACTCCTTTGCATTCAATGCATGCGCGTGACCCTGGCTACCGTAACCGATAACTGCGATAGTCTTGCCATCTAATAATGATAAGTTGCAATCTTCCTGGTAAAAAATCTTTGCCATTTTCTAGTTCCTCCTATAATAAAATTAATATTTATGTATCACTGATTACTGAGAATCAGCACTACCCCTTGTCAATCCAGTGAGACCCGTTCTTACAATAGATTCAATCTCAAATCCATCCAGAAGACCGATGAATGCCTCTATTTTATTTGCATTACCGGTTAACTCAATCATCAACGATTCAATGGACACATCTACTATCTTTGCACGGAACACATCCGTAATTGCGATAATCTGCTGCTTCTCTTCCCGGTTTGTCTTTACCTTTACAAGAACCAGCTCCCTGCATACGGATTCCCCATCCTTAAGCTCTGTAATATTCACAACATCCTCCAGCTTATTTAACTGCTTCGCAATCTGGGCTAATGTCAAATCATCACCACTCACCGCAACTGTCATACGGGAATATTTGGGATTTTCAGTAACGCCCACAGATAAGCTGTCAATGTTATAACCTCTTCTACTAAACAATCCTGCCACACGGCTTAAAACACCTGAGGTGTTATCCACCAGCAGGGATAATACCATTTTCTTCACGTTCATTCCACCTTTCAGAGTAAAAATGTGCTCTTTTTACACAACCAAAGACATTTTAGCAACTATTGTACAGACTGTCAAACCTTTTTTATAACTGCTATTTCCCCAGCAGCCGTTCCACCAGCCGGCATGCCTCCGCCGCATCCTTGGAATAACCATCTGCTCCAATTTCATCCGCAAAGCTCTGGGTAATCACTGCTCCACCAATGATAATCTTCGCCTTCACCTGCTTTTCCCTGGCATATTCCACCACATCCTTCATACGCATCATAGTGGTGGTCATCAGGGCAGATAACCCGATAATGGCAGCATTTTCCTTTATTGCCGCATCAATTATTACCTCCTTTGGCACATCCTTGCCAAGGTCAACTACACGATAACCATAATTCTTCAGCATTAACACCACAAGGTTTTTGCCGATATCATGGATGTCCCCCTCTACTGTCGCCATGACAATGGTTGACATCTTCTTTCCATTTTTTGCCTTTGGAAGCAATGGCTCTACATAAGAAATAGCCAGCTCCATTGCCTCAGCTGATGCAATGAGCTGCGGCAAAAAATATTTTTTCTGGTCAAACAACTCTCCCACTTCATTAATGGCCGGAATCAAATGCTCCTCTATCACCGACCGGGGACTGCCGCCCTCTGCCAGATACGCTTTCACATCCTCAAGCATTGTCCGCTTGTTTCCCTTCAGGACATTCTCATACAACCTGGAATGTACTCCTGTGGCAGCACCGTCTAAGTCATTGTGACCGACACCAGCAGTTTTACCGGCAGTTCCTGCTCCCGTTGCACCAGACACAACGGAAAGTGTTTTGACATTCTCAATGTAGCGGACATCCGCCCCTTCTTTATTCAGCAGTAAATCCGATGCAAAGGCCGCATTCATCAATAATTCCTGAGACGGATTGGCAATCGCCATGGTCAGTCCCCTTGAAATTGCCATGGTCAGAAATGCCGTGTTGACAAAGCTCCGTTCCGGCAGCCCGAAGGATATATTGGAAAGACCGCAAATCGTGGCAAGTCCCAATTCCCTTTTACAGTATTCGATGGTTCCCAGTGTCTCAAGGGCTGCTTTTTTGTTCGCCCCCACCGTTGCCACCAGACCATCCACTACAATATCTTCCTTTGCAAAACCAAGCTCTAATGCCCTGTCATATATAGTATGAATAATCTGCTTCTTCTCCTCCATGTTCTTCGGAAGCCCCTCGTCTGAAAGAGGAAGCAGTATGAACATGGCTCCATATTTTCTTGCAATCGGCAGAAGCCTTTCAAATTTTTCCTTCTCCAGAGAGATTGAATTAATCAATGCGCGTCCAGGATAAATGCGAAGTGCATGCTCAATGATATCCACATGGGAGGAATCTATGCACAAAGGCAGATTTACAGTATTAGTCACCTCATAGATAACTTTCTGCATCATAGCATCTTCATCAATACCGTTCATTCCCATATTGATATCCAGAACAGCTGCCCCGTTTCTCTCTTGCTCCTCTGCCATCTGCACTACCAAATCAAGCTTTCCTTCTTTAAGCTGTGCCTGTAGCTTTTTCTTGCCAGTGGGATTGATTCTCTCCCCTACCACCAGAAACCCTCCGTTAATGTCAATCTCCAGCATCTGCCGCTCCGAAGCCAGTAGACGCTTCTTTTCCGCTGTCACTTCCGGAACATCCATCAGCCTCACCGTCTGTGCCAGGGCGGTAATATGCTCTTTAGTGGTTCCGCAGCATCCACCTATAATTCCGGCTCCGGCTTCCACCAGTTGTCTCCCATATTCTGCAAACTGCTCCGGTGTCATTGCGTATACCGTTTCTTCTTCCACCAGCTCCGGCATTCCGGCATTCGGCTTTGCAAGAATTGGTACCGTGGCAAATCTTCTCATACGCTCTACCATTGGTATCATTTCAGCAGGACCGGTGGAGCAGTTAATTCCTATCACATCTGCACCCAGGCTCTGCAAAACAGTTACTGCAGTTTCCGGGTCCGTTCCAAACAAGGTTCTTCCATCCTCATTGTAGGTCATGCTGATTATCACCGGCAGCTCACAGGTCTCCTTTGCCGCAATCAGCGCCGCCCTGGCTTCTGCCAGACTCATCATGGTTTCCACCACCAGCAAATCCACACCAGCCTTTACAAGGACACGAATCTGCTCCTTATAGACATCTATCAGTTTCTCCAGTTTAAGCTTTCCAATGGGATAAAGCTGCCTTCCCGTCATGGTAAGATTTCCAGCTACATAGGCACGGTATCCGGTCTTTGCCACCGCCTCCTTTGAAAGTCCAACCAGACGCCGGTTAATGGATTCCAATTCATTTTCCCATCCATACTCTTCCAGCTTAATCCGGTTGCCAGAAAAGGTCGGGGCATAGACAATATTACTTCCCGCATTAATATAGTCCACCTGCAGGTTTACCAGTATCTCCGGATGCTCCAAAATCCATACCTCGGGACACACCCCGGTGGGCATGCCTGCCCTTTGCAGATTCGTGCCTGTGGCTCCATCTAAAATAAGGATTTTCTGCTTTAATAATGTCCTAAACTGTTCCTTTGTCATATCCGCTCCATTCCGCTGTCACATATACAGCATTGTCTTATATCTCTGTGTCAATACACTCACTGTACTCAAAAAGGTCCACTGGACCTTTTTCTCATATGCTTGGCAACTAACAGATTTCATCGCTGTCCAGCAGTATTGTAAAAGGTCCGTCATTCAAAAGCTCCACCTTCATATCTGCGCCAAAGCTTCCCGTTTCCACCACATTTACCATTTCCCGGCTCTCAGAAATAACATACTCATACATTCTCTTTGCCATATCCGGCTTTCCAGCCTTAATAAAGGAAGGCCGGTTTCCTTTTTTACAGTCCGCATACAGGGTAAACTGGGATACCAGTAAAAGCTCTCCGTTCACATCTGCCAGGCTTAAATTGGTCTTCCCATTTTCATCCTCAAAAATACGCAGTCCCACCATTTTCTTTACCATTTTATCAGCAATCTCCCTTGTATCGGCATCTGTCACGCCAATCAATACAAGAAAACCCTTTCCAATCTCTGCCGTTACCTCTCCGTCTATTGTAACACCCGCATGCTTTACACGTTGAATTACGAATCTCATACCCTATATCTTTCCTCCGGTTTCACATTACTTAAAATCAAGTAATAACATTATAGATAGATTTTCACAAAGTTGCAATGCATTCTTTTTATTTTGACTTTTTACAGAAATCTCTTTATCATAAAGAACAGTAGAAAACAGGAAATTTACTGTGCCGGATTTCCGGCGGAACGGAGCTTATATGAACGAGGAACAGATTCTTAAAGGACGCTTGTCCGACTTGGCAAAACGTGCTTATCAGCAAAACGTATATACCTACAGCAGCTTTTTATCCCCGGCAGAGCTTTCCATACTGGAGGATATACGGAAGGACATTTCCTACATCCACGTGGAGACATTTGGCGGAAATGTGCTTTGCCAACGGCAGGTTGCGGGCTTTGGCTCAGAAGCAGACTTTGGCTATCCCGGACATTTCCCTATCTCGGTAATCAAAGCCTCTCCACTACTGGAAAAGTTCAGTGATTCCTTGAATCACCGCGATTTTCTAGGTGCATTAATGCATCTTGGAATTGAAAGGGATACCCTTGGGGATATCCTGCTAAAGGAAAACACCGCTTATATTTTCTGCCTGGATAACATCGCAGATTATATCTGCAAGGAGCTTACAAACTGTCTCTTATACACATCTGACGCTGCCGACGAACTCTAGGGTG
>ENA-UAKZ01000625-UAKZ01000625.1-human-gut-metagenome-genome-assembly--contig:-NODE-625-length-12735-cov-5.255915_pt1 | contig 12735 bp, 8 predicted proteins | sample MGYA00243693_ERZ654454 | MGnify/ENA primary metagenome ERZ654454 (study PRJEB26926, sample SAMN06164508) | human gut metagenome | biome: ENVO:00009003; feature: ENVO:2100002; material: ENVO:00002003... | reverse complement strand
CCCTAGAGTTCGTCGGCAGCGTCAGATGTGTATAAGAGACAGGTTCTAAGGAAGAAAATAATGTTTCTGAGACGGCATTTATTTCTTGTGAATTTTCCTCATCGCTGTAAACCAGTTTTTCATTATACAGAATAAACAGGGAAGATCGTTCTGAAAGGAGATTTAAACTGGTTTCCTTTCCGGCATCTTTTAAATGGGCAGTAATGTTAGAATTTTTTTCATTGACCACATCTAACAGACGGTATTCAATGGCTGCCTGTATCAGATTGTTTTCTTCTATCGCATAGGAGGTCTGTATTTCCAAGGTCTGCTTAAAATTCCGGTGGATAATTATAAAGCCGAGAATTCCAAGGGCAATGGAAAGAAATGCGATATTTATCATAATTACCTTGTATCGAAAGCGCATAAGCAGGCTCCTTTGTTATTCATTAGAATCTAACCGATAGCCGGATTTGTAGAGGGTTTTTAAATGGTTTTCCAATCCTGTTTTTTTCCGGAGTCTTTGGATGTGAAGTTCAAGGGTTCTGGTACTGCCATCATATTCGGTTTCCCATACAGCTTCATAGATGGAATCTCTGTAAAGTACCATGTCTTTATTCCGGACGAAATAGACAAGCAAATCAAATTCCTTGGGGGTCAGCTCAATTAAGTGGTCATTTCGATGTACATCCTTTTTATCCAAATCAATGATTAAGTCGTGGAAAGCAAGTATCTTGTCACTTTTGTGGAAACGCCGAAGTACAACATTAACCCTTGCCAGTAATTCTGAGATTTCAAAAGGCTTTACAATGTAATCCTCGGCTCCGAGATTCAAGCCTGTCACCCTGTCTTTTATAGAGGATTTTGCTGTTAGAAAAATGACAGGGATGTGCATTGGCTTAATATATTCCAGAAGCTCATATCCATCAATGTGAGGGAGCATAATATCTAATAAAATAAGGTCAAAGATATGGTCTTCTAAGATATTAGCTGCTGTCAGGCCGTCATAGGCACAGGTACAGTCAAAACCGGCATCCTCCAAATTCATTTTTATTAAATCAGAAATGGGACGTTCATCCTCAATAATCAGTATCTTTATCATAATAATATGATTCCTCCCATGGTGCATGGTTGTTCTAGACCCATAAGGGCTGGATAGTCTTTGCATAATCGTTTTCTAGTATATAAGAAAATTGTATCAGAAATGCATAGGTTCGTAAAATACAAAATTTGGATTTTGTTCCCGGTGCAAAACCGGGATTTTCCGGTATAGATAAGAATTTGATGCAGGGGAAGAGTAAGCTATAGATAACAATTTCATAGTATATCCAGAAAACATAGTGGTTATATGCAGATGGGAAGGAATGAAAAAATGAGACAAAATGGGATAAGGAAAAAGAGGATTGCATGGCTTTTATTTTTAGGTATGACAGCGCTCCTTACCGGCTGTGATGCCTCAGATAAGGAAGAGGAGAAGAATACAGAGGTTACAATTGCAGAGTATCAGAAGGATACTTACCAAACCGTTACGGTTCAGTGTGGAACGATTCAACCTGTACTTACATTGAAGCTGGTTCCCGATGAATATGAAATAAATTCTTATTTCATCCACCAGGAAATGCTTGAAGTAGAGGAAAACAATGTGGAAAAGGGAGGAAGAGTGGAAGCGGGGGATGTGATGGTATCTTTTAAGGCAGATGACATTGAAGAGGATATTGCAGTTTATGAAGAAAGAAGGGCTGAGGATGAGATGCTTATAGAGCACTATACAAAGCTGATGAAAATTAATAAGGAAGAAGATTATTCTGCGGATTTAAAAAAAATAAAGAATGATTTATCAGTGGCAAATTTGTATATTAAGGAGCAAAAAGACAGACTTTCCGGATACAGACTGGTTGCAGATAAAGCGGGAATAGTTACCTTTATAAGTGAAGAATTGTATAAGGGATATGCCACGGCAGGAATGGCAGTGGTAAAGGTTGCTTCCGGTTCCACTAACTATACCGCATCCACAGTGGATGACTATGTGTTCCACATAGGGGATACTTATAAAGCGAAATATGAAATGGCAGAATATGAGATGAAGGTCATCGCAGTAGAAAAAAAGGAGGGAAAAAATGTGATTACTTTTGAGCCGGTTTCGGATATGACAGGAGTGGCAGAAACGGATGAGCTTAGTATGGACATAGAGAAAACGGCGATTTCAAATGTAACCTATGTAGAACAGGAGGCGGTCATTACAGTGGAGGATAAAAATTATGTGTATCTGTTGGATGATAATGGTTTCAGACAGGTGGTTCCGGTTACAGTGGGTGAGGTTATAGATGGTTATATCATTATTAAGGACGGACTAAAAAAAGGAGAGCAGGTGACGGTAAATTGAGAAGGATAAAACAGATAAGTTCCATTTTTTTAGTGCTGACATTGTTGTTATCAGGATGTGCCGATAAGGAGGATATCCCGGAGCTGATTGCTCCGGTGGTAAATAACCAGTCTTACCGCCCCGTAGAATATGGGGAGGTTGGGAAATCGGAAATTAAAATAGCGGATGTGGTGCCTGAAGAATATTGCCATTTTGCAAAGAATGCAACAAAGATTTTAGAGATTAAGGCAGATATAGGAGAATATGTGGAAGAGGGTGCGGTACTTGCCACAATAGATGTGGAAGACTTCCAGCTTGAAGTGGAAAAGAAAAATGCAGAAATAGCTTTAAAGCAGAGTGTTTCCCAGGCTGCACAGAAGAAATACCAGCAGCAGTTAAAACAACAGAAGCTGCAGAGGGAGGCCTGTGAAAAAAAGGATGATGCCAAGGGAGCGGAGGAATGTGATACGCAGATTGCAATAGTGGAAGAAAATATGAGATATGATGAGCTGTTATATAAGCATCAGGTTACAATGCTGCAGGAGGAGGTTGCAAAGCTAAAGGAAAGTATAGAAGAGGGGACTATAAGGGCAAGCCATTCCGGCTATGTTACATATGTAAAAGATTTGTCAGAGACAGATGTTATAGAGAGTATGGAAAATATTGTAATTGTATCCGATTATGAGGATTTGCACTTGGAACTGGCAGAAGATTTAAGCTCAACATTTTATACGGTAGACATGTGGCTGTGCAGCCAGATTTACACTGTAATGGAGAGGAAGCAATATGAGGTGGAGCCATATGATTATACAAATGAAGAGATGATAGCTATCCAGAGTGCGGGAGTTTATCCGAAAATCCGTCTGGAAGTGAAAAATGCGGCGAAGGGGATGCAGCCAGGAGATAAAATACCGGTATATTTTGTTTCCGGTGACAACAAAAAGTCACTGAAGATAGGCATGGACTCCCTATATAATGAAGGGGATAAATATTTTGTCTATGTGAAAAATGGGGAGAAGAAGGAAAAGCGTGAAATCAAGGTTGGAACCATTAACAGTACAGATGTGGAAGTGAAAGACGGGCTGAAGGAAGGGGAGTGGGTATTTTATTCCTCCAGCGCCATTATGCCGGAACAGTATGAGGAATATGCGGTTGAAAAACAGGTGTATAGTCCGGAAAGCGGAGAGGTAGGGTTAAAGAGCAAAACAGTATATACAAAGCTGTACTCTTATACATGTCAGGAAGCGGCAACGGTGGAAAACCTTAATTTTACAGTGGGAGATACGGTAAAAAAAGGAGATTTGATTTGTGTTCTGGATATGGAAGGCGGCAGTGCCAATATAAAAGAAGCACAAAATGCTATTAATAATATAAAGATAGACTATGAAAAGAACAAGAAGTCATCGGATGACCAGATTGCTGCCCTTGATAAACAGATAAGCAGCCTGAAAAAAAAGAAAAAAGAGCAGCAGGCACAAAAAGAAGAACAGAAGAAAGGGGAGGCGGAAGACACTGTAACGGAGATAAATGCCAGTGAGACAACAGTCAGCCAGACCGGCAGCGAAGCAGTGCCTCCGGATGCAACCACAGAGGACACGGCAGAGGACGCAACGACAGAAGATACAGGAGAGGATGCATCCCCAACCGATTCTACTACGGAAAAAATAGTTACGGAAGAAACAACCGAGACCGAAATCACAGAAAAAACGGAGGTCATAACAGCCAATGAAATAGAGCAGCTGGAATGCCAGAGAAATATTCTGGTGTGTGACAGGGATATTTTAGAGGCGCAATATGAATATGACCTGAATATGATGCAGCGGGAGTATGAACGGGAAGCAAAGAGTAATAACGGTCATGGAAAAATCGAGGTATGTGCAGGACAAAACGGTGTTCTGGGTAATGTAAACATTTATGAGGGTAAGCAGATAAAGCCGGAAGAGGACAGCAGTTTATTTCAGATTTATGATGAGACCAGTAAAAAGCTTATGATTGACACCAACAAGGATTATGTAGGTACAGGAAATGAGGCTTCCTTTGTTTTGGAACAGGACAAGACGAAAAGCTATACTGGTAAAGTGGTAGGTAATTCTGCAGTTCAGGGGAAAGTATATTTATCCCAATTAAATGATAAAATCTATGTTACCAAGAGCATTTCCGAATCGGAAAGAAACAGAGCTTATATTGTGGTGGAGGACTCTCAGTTTGACAATGACACCATGAATACAAATGTTTTTTATTCCAAGGTGCGGATACAGGATGCAACGGTACTTCCAAGTGCTATGGTTAATGAGGAGGTCAATAAATGGCAGGAGGATGTTGTATATTATTATGTGTGGAAGGTTGTGGACGGTACTCTGGTAAAACAGTATGTTGAGACGAATGAATCCTTAAATACAGTATCCGAATGCTGTATTTTGGAGGGACTTGAGGATGGAGATATCGTAGCAAAGCAGACAGTGGAGAAGTAATAGGAGGCAGTATGGTTATATTAATTAAGAGAAAATTACAGAATAGAAAGTGCTTAAACGGCTGCCTGCTATTGGGAATTGTCCTGTTTATTGCTATTGCCGCCTGTACCCCTATGTTTAAAAAGGGTTCCCTGAATAAGCTGATTCAGAGTAAGTTCGTGGACTACATAGAAGAGAACAATGAATATCCGGCGGTTATTGCGAGAAATACGTCCCTGCAGGTAAAGGGAGGATTTGATTTTGGGGAAGTGACTGGAAAAATAGAGGGATATGGCAAGAAGTGGAAAGAATATTTACAGGTACCGGAGCGGGAGACGGAAGTACATATATGGTTAGAGGGTTCTGCCACGAAACGACAGTATAAGGAGGACACGCAATGGGGAAATATTGCCTGTATACCGCAAATGGAAGAGCATATAAAAATATGCAGCGGCGCTTTTTATGAAGAGGAAAAGGTTCTTAATCAGGAAAAAGGTACAGAACAGGGAAAAGTGTATCCTTGTATTATCACAGAAAAGCTTATGGATGACTGGGGGATGGTAGAAGGTGAGCAGATAGAGTTCAGCGAGTACACGGATGAGAATGGAAATGCCCTGACTGTGCAAGTGGTAGGTATTTTTGATGAAATAAATAATACGGATATCTTCTGGCATGTGGAGGCAGATGAATTTGAGAAAGAGTTCTTTGTCAGCGAAAGCTCCATGAAGGATATAGGAAGCAGATTTTCCTTTAATGAGATATACTATGACATGTATATGCTTTTGGATTATTCAAAGATTCATAGCGGGAATATCATGGATATAGAATACTATCTGAAACAGTTTTATGAAAAGGATAAAAAATTTACAAATAATTTTATGCCATTGATAGAGGAATACAAGGCAGACAAAAAATTTATTGACACCATATTCTGGGTTTTGGAGCTTCCGGTCTTTGTCCTGCTTCTGGCATTTGTCTACATGGTTTCCGGACAGATTCTTAGTATGGAAACCGTGGAAATTGCAATGCTTAAGAGCCGCGGTTTTTCAAAGAAACAGATTGTATTTCTGTATATGTGCCAGTCAGGTGTTTTAGCAGGCTTTGGCATCTTGCTTGGCCTTCCTCTGGGATATCTGATATGCAGGCTGTCCGCTTCCACCAATGCATTTTTAGAGTTTTCCATGAAATCGACGGCTATATATAAACCGACAGTGGGCATGCTGGCATATGCCATGGTGGCAGCGCTGATTGTCCTTGCATTTATGACCCTTCCGGTTATTGGATATTCAAAATATTCCATTGTGCAGCAGAAGAGCCAGAAAGCGGATTTTCATTCAGCAGGTTTTGTGGAAAAATATTTTTTAGATGTAATTTTATTCCTGTTTTCATCCTATCTGCTATATAACTACAATAAACAGAAACAGCTTTTGGCATGGGATGTTATGACGGGAGAAAAACTGGACCCAATGGTATTTTTAAATGTGTCATTGTTTCTGCTGGCATGCGGTCTGGTGGGATTACGGCTGATAAAGTACATGGTACGGCTGGTTTATCATTTAGGCAGAAATAAGTGGAAACCCCATATGTACGCTTCCTTTTTGCAGATTATGCGGACAACTGGAAAACAGAATTTCATTTCCGTATTTTTGGTGTTTACCATTGCTATGGGTATCTTTAATGCCAATGTGGCGGGAACGATTAACAAGAATAATGAATTACGAACCAGATATAATGTAGGAGCAGATGTTGTGGCGGCAGAGCAATGGGATATACAGGTGTATTATGACAGCAGCTCAAAACAGGCCCGGCGTTATTATACGGAGCCAGATTATGAGCGGTTTACAGAGTTTACGAAGGATATCTGTAATGGTATGACCAGAGTAGTGAGAGATGATGATGTAAAAGTTTCCAGCTCGGGTAAGACCCAGGAGGGCTGTAGCATGATGGCAGTTAATACCAAGGAATTTGGTGAGACAGCGAAATTGCCGGACGGCTTGAATAAGGAACACTGGTACAACTATCTAAACGCACTGGCACAAACCGGTTCCGGTGTGTTGATTTCCCAGAATATGGCGGAAGATTTCAATCTGAAGGTTGGAGACAGCGTTAATTATACCAGAAACGACCCACTCTCAAGCAGCGCAGACAATGAAATGATAACCTGCAACGGAATCGTGTGTGGGATTTTCAAGGCATGGCCGGGGTATGAACAGTACAGTTACGGTTATGATGAAAATGAAGAATGGGTGGAAAAACAACAGTATATGATTGTTGTTAATTATGCATATGAGGTTAATGTTTTTGGTGCATCCCCATATGAAATTTGGATGGATTTAAAGGATAAGGTTTCTGTTTCAGATGTCAGGGATTCCCTTTCGGCGCAAAATATAGAAATGCGTTTTGTAACCGGTGCGGAAGAAAATGTCAAAGAAATCCGTGACTCTGCAATGATACAGATTACCAACGGATTATTTACACTGAGCTTTCTTGTGAGCGTAATCCTGTGCACAGTGGGTTTTCTGATATACTGGATTACGTCAATCAAACAAAGAGAGCTGTTATTTGGTATTTACAGAGCCATGGGTATGAGTATGAAAGAAGTGAATAAAATGCTGTTAAATGAGCAGATATTTTCTTCCTTTCTTGCCGGGGTTATGGGTGGAATAACAGGACTGGGTACGACCTTCCTGTCTGCGAAAATAGTGGCGGTTGTATATCTGCCGCAATCCCATAACATTGCACTTCAGACATTTGTTGATGGAATCAATATGAGCAGGCTCTTGGGCATTGTTTTGGTGATGATTGTAATATGTCTGATGGTACTCCGGTATATTTTAAAGAATTCCAGCATTACACAGGCTATTAAGATGGGAGAGGATTGAGATTATGGAATATGCAATTCGGGCGACAAATATAGTACGTGCTTTTCCTGCGGCGGACGGAAATATGTTTTATGCATTAAAGGGAATTGATATGGATATTCCCAGGGGGAAGCTGACGATTTTAAAGGGACGTTCCGGTTCCGGAAAGACAACATTGTTGAATATTCTGAGTGCGCTGGATGAGGCAACGGAGGGAGAAGTATTGTTCGGCGACAGGGAGCTTGGCAGTATGAGCCTGGAGGAGAAGGAAAAGCTTCGCAGATATGAGATTGGTTTTGTTTTTCAGTCGGTGGCCTTGATTCCTATCATGAATGCCTATGAGAATGTGGATTATGGACTGCGGCTGGCAGATTATAAGGAAAAAAGAGACCCAAGAATCAAGCAGGTACTGAAGATGGTGGGACTTGGCGGACGGCTTAACCATATGCCTATGCAGATGTCCGGCGGCGAGCAGCAGAGGGTGGCAATTGCAAGGGCAGTGGCACATAAGCCAGGTATTATTTTTGCAGATGAGCCTACCGGAGCACTGGATACAGCTTCCGGATTGGCAGTTATGAAGCTGTTTAAGGAACTGATAGAAAACGAGGGGATTACGATTGTTATGACAACCCATGACCCGGGCTTGATGGAATTGGGGGATGTGGTATATGAGATGGAGGATGGTGAGATTATTGGGAGGGAAGAGCATGAAACGGTTAAGTTTTAAGCAGAAAGCAATGGAAAATTTCCACATGTTTCAAAAAGAGCCGGAAGAGGAGGAGACTTGGGAGAATTTGAATAATGGTACGGAAGAGACCATGGAGGATTCCGGAGAAGAAGAGGATGAGGAGCAGCAATGGGACCCGGAGCTGCTGATACGGTGTGACAGCCTGGTTAAGATTTATAAATCCGAAGATGTTGAGGTAATGGCATTACAGGGTCTGGATTTAGAGATAAAAAGGGGCGAGCTGATGGCGGTTATCGGGAAAAGCGGAAGTGGAAAATCAACGCTGATGAATATGATAGGTGGGCTGGAGCGCCCTTCTGCCGGAAAGCTCTATATAGATGGCAGAGATTTATTTGCCTTAAGCGACAGTGAAATGGTGGGATATCGGAATAAGACAGTGGGGTTTGTGTGGCAGAAAAGCTCTAGAAATCTTGTTCCTTATATGACGGCAGTGGAAAATATAGAGGTGCCCATGTATTTTACAAAGAAAAGCGCGGAGGATATGCGGAAAAGGGCGATGGAATTGTTGGAAAGAGTGGGTATGTGCCACAAAAAGGATGCGTATCCGGGACAGATGTCCGGCGGAGAGCAGCAGCGTATAGCCATAGCAGTTGCTCTGGCAAATGAACCGGATATCTTGCTGGCAGATGAGCCCACCGGTGCGGTAGATACAAAAACCTCTAATAAAATCCAGGATTTATTCCGGACTCTGAATAAGGAGCTTGGAATTACCATTATTATTGTAACCCATGATATCAGTCTGGCAAATAAGGTGGGCAGAGTGGTTATGATTTCCGATGGTAAAATCAGCACAGAAAAAATCATGAAGGAGGAATATCAGCGGGTAATCAATTCACTGGATGGGGAAGCTATTAACGGTAAGGATTCCCATGAAGAGTACTCGGTACTGGATAAGGCAAGAAGGCTTCAGCTGAATGAGGAAATGCTGGCGGCAGCGGGAATAGACAGTAATAAGGTAAAGGTACAGGTTATTGATGACAAGGTGGTAATCAGTAAAGAATAAGGGTTACAGATATGTGGAAAAGCCGGTTTGTAGTTTTGTCAAATAATTAAAGATAATTTTGCCATGAACCGGCTTTTGCCCAAAATAGTAAAAATACATGGCTTGTTATGAAAATAAGATAATATTAGTGCATATTAAACATAATAAGGGAAAAATTGGATAAAAAAATAAACAAATTCACAATAAAAATGTTGACATAGAAAAAATAATATAGTAAAATGTGTACATGAATTGAAGGCAGCAAGCTGGATTGTGACTATTTATTAGGCAAGACTGGGTTGTACTCGAACAAGAACAGGAATGTTCACATAGGTTGGATATAATATCAATGTATGGGAGAGAGTATAATGCAGTTTTTTTATTTACATTTTTTAGAATAGAAAGGATTTGGATTGTTGTGAAGATTCTGAAAGTAATTAACAACAATGTTGTGAGTGCCTATAACGAGCAGGGAAAAGAGGTTGTGGTTACCGGTAAGGGAGTGGGCTTCCAGAAAAAGGCAGGAGACATGATTAATCCAGATCAGATTGAGAAAATATTTCGTCTGGATGATGACCATACCAACGAATTCGAGGCACTGATTAAGGATATTCCCTATGAGTATATACGGGTGGCAGGAAAGATTATATCCAATGCAAAGAAATGTCTGGATAAAAAGCTTAGCAAGAACATTTATATTGGTCTGACAGACCATATGAATTATGCTATTACCAGGGCGAAGCAGAATATTCAGATAGAAAATGCATTGCTCTGGGAGATAAAGCGTTTTTATCACCAGGAATATCAGATTGGACTGGATGCCCTGAATATAATCAAAAGGGAATTAGGGGTATCCTTACCAGAGGATGAAGCAGGATTTTTTGCACTTCATATTGTGAATGCAGAGATTGGTGCCGATATGAGAAATACCGCAAAGGCTCCTGATATTATTAAGGATGTTCTCAACATTGTAAGCTACACCTTAGGGGTGGAGATGGATGAAAACAGTCTCAGTTATGAGCGGTTTGTTACGCATCTGAAGTTCTTTTTGGAACGGATTTTAAGTGGCAGGACCTATGAAGAGGGATACTATGAATTAAATGACATGGTAAAGGATAATTTTCCGGAGAGTTATCGCTGTGCACTCAGAATCCAGACCTATATAAAAGCCAGGCTTCAATATGAAGTGTGTGAAGAAGAACTCACTTATCTTGCAGTGCATATTCAGAATATTGTACGGCACAGACAATTATAAGGCAGTATCCATAGATTTGGAATGCCAACAAAAAAGTAAATGATTAGGTGTTAACCTAATAAAATAATATTATGGGATTGTTACATTTGGTTGGCAAAACCCGGACGATGAAACATGATTACAAATATGTATATGGGATTGTGTTGATATCGGACCGGGTTTTTTTATAGCCGCATACCGGATTGGCAGTCTCAGGAAAAAGGAGGAATTACTATGGCAAGTAAGTATGATGGATTAGCAAGGATTATTATCCAGAATGTGGGTGGTAAAGGGAACATTGCAGGTCTCACCCACTGTGTAACAAGGCTTCGGTTCAAATTAAAGGATGAGTCGAAGGCACAGACGGATATCCTGAAGGATACCGACGGAGTCGTGACGGTCATTCAAAATGGCGGACAGTATATGGTGGTTATTGGCAATCATGTACCGGATGTGTATGATGCCGTGGTTTCTGTGGGACATCTGGAAAGCATTGCAGTAAAACAGGATGACGGGGAAAAGGATGGACCAAAAGAAAAAATGAATCCATTTAACGCCTTTGTCAGCATTGTAACAGGTGTATTTACCCCATTCCTGGGTGTGTTATGTGCCTGTGGTATTATCAAAGGTCTGTTGTCATTATTTGTGGCAATCGGTGTACTGGATGGAGCAGGCGGAACTTATAATATTTTGTATTCTTTAGGCGATGCGGCATTTTATTTCCTTCCGGTTATCTTAGGTTATACATCGGCAAAGCGTTTTAAATTACCGGAAATGGAAGGCCTGATTATTGGATTGGCTATGGTGTATCCATATGTGGTATCTACCAGCGGAATGGATGTATCCAATATTTTTGGCATTCCGGTTGTAATGCCGGCATCCGGGGATTATACCACCAGTGTGATTCCGGTTATCTGTGCAGTAGCATTTGCAGCATGGTTTGAAAAGCTTTACAAAAAGTATATTCCGGATACGATTAAATTATTTGCGGTTCCGTTGATAACATGCTTTGTAACAATTTGTCTGACCTTCTGGATTATTGGACCAATCACTTCCGTTGTTGCCAGCGGTTTAGGTTTTGTATTTGAGGCACTCAATAATTTCAGCCCGATTCTCATGGGTCTTGTAGTGGGCTTCTTCTGGCAGATACTTGTTATGTTTGGTCTGCATTGGGCTCTTGTTCCGATTGCACTTTCCAACATGACTCTCGGCGGAGATGTTATTTTAGCAGGAATGTTCGGTACTACTTTTGCCCAGACCGGCGCATGTATTGGTATTATGCTTAAGACCAAGGATAAAAAGCTTAAGAGCATTTGCCCACCGGCAATTATTTCAGGTGTGGCTGGAGTGACAGAGCCTGCCATTTATGGTATTACTCTTCCTAAAAAGGCTCCATTTTTCCGAACCTGTGCAATTGCAGGTATTGCCGGCGCTGTTTTATGTGCTCTAGGTGCAAAGGATTACTCTATGGCAGGTATGGGTGTATTTGGTTATACTATGTTTATTACGCCTGAAAATGATATGTCCAAGATGATAATTGCAATTGTTATTACTGTAATATGTGTAATTGCCGGTATTGTTTGTGAGTTGATTTTCTATAAGGATGATGCAAAGAAATCAGTAGAAGTGAAAGGGAATAAGGCAGCCGTTGAAGATAAGAGCGAAGCATTAGTTTCTCCTTTGAAGGGAGCTGTAATTGCACTTTCAGAGGTTAAGGATGAGGCGTTCTCAACCGGTGCATTAGGACAGGGACTTGCAATTGTTCCATCTGAGGGTAAGCTTTATGCTCCTTGTGATGGTGAGATTACCACCTTCTTCCCAACTGGACATGCCATTGGCATTACCACAGAGAAGGGTGCAGAAATCCTGATGCATGTAGGTATGGATACTGTGAAATTAGACGGAGATGGATTTAGCCCGAAAAAGCAGCAGGGTGATAAGGTAAAAAAGGGTGAACTGCTGCTGGAATTTGATATTGAGAAGATTAAAGGGGCAGGATTAGAGACCACTACACCGGTTATCATTACCAATTCAGATGATTACGCTGATGTGGCAGTGACGGAACCAAAGACCTGTCTCTTATACACATCTCCGAGCCCACGAGACACTCGCTAATCTC
>ENA-UAKZ01000620-UAKZ01000620.1-human-gut-metagenome-genome-assembly--contig:-NODE-620-length-12779-cov-5.754794_pt1 | contig 12779 bp, 10 predicted proteins | sample MGYA00243693_ERZ654454 | MGnify/ENA primary metagenome ERZ654454 (study PRJEB26926, sample SAMN06164508) | human gut metagenome | biome: ENVO:00009003; feature: ENVO:2100002; material: ENVO:00002003... | reverse complement strand
AGATCTACACCCTAGAGTTCGTCGGCAGCGTCAGATGTGTATAAGAGACAGTGCCAAGTGAAAGCGTATGATTTAGCAGGTCGTAAGAATGTGCGATACCATCAAACATTCTTTCAACTTGTGCGCCTTTTGACTCAGTGTCGTTGTAGGGCCTTATTTCTTCTTGCTTGTAAGTCATATTGCTTGCAAAGTTACTTTATCAGGCTTAAATGTCAAACAAAATATTGATTTTTGTGCAAGTATGTATCAATGCGTGATAAGCATAATATGATGAAGAATGGGTTCACATTTTCATATAGCTCAATTATTCATCGATAAAATTATGCAATTCGTCTATTTTATGGTGTCAATAAGTATTTATTGGTTCTTTTCCGATGTTGGTACATATACCTTTGCATTCGTAAATACAATAAAAACGGAGACTTATGCATAAAATACGAAAGAAATGTTTAGCGGCTTCTTTAGCATTGCTTCCTTGGGTGGGTATGGCACAAACGAATGGCGTTTGGACTCTCCAAAACTGCATAGATTATGCGGTAGCCCACAATGTGCAGCTATTGAAAAGTGCAGCCACAGAACAAAGTGCCAGCGTCGATGTGGCCGAGGCTAAGGCGGGGTTATTGCCGAGCCTGAGTGGTGATTTGACACAGGGGGTGAGTTATCGTCCGTTTCAAGAGAGTGGCGGTAGCTTTGTAAATGGCGGTATAGCCACTTCAGCAGCAGACAAGGTTACGCAAAATGGTAGCTATGGCATTAATGCGCAATGGGTTGTTTGGAATGGCGGAAAGAACCGAATGAGTATAACTAATGCGCAATATAATCAGCAGTTGGCTGCCTATGATACGCAGACGCAAGCCAATAAGGTCAAGGAACAGATAGCACAGCTATATGTGCAAATACTCTATATGACTGAGGCTGAAAAAGTAAATCGCACACTTTTGTCGCAAGACTCAATCATTTGCGAGCGCGGGCAGCAGATGGTAAATGTTGGTTCTATGTCCAAGGCGGATTTGGCGCAGCTGCAATCTCAGGTTAGTCAAGGTCGATATAATGTTGTGAATGTCCAAACACAGATTGACAATGCCAAAATGCAATTAAGGCAGTTGATGGAGCTGCCTGCTGATGAAGCATTTGATGTGCAGCCAGTTGATGCTACAGATGTACAGGTGCTGAATAGTATTCCAAGCAAAGACGCTATTTATTCATCAGCCTTAGATAGTCGCCCAGAGATTAAACGTTCGCAGTTGGCTATCGAGCAAAGTCAACTCAGTACAAAAATAGCCAAGAGTGGTTATATGCCGACAATTAGTTTGACGGGTGGTATAGGAGATAGCCATATGACTGGGAGTCAAACTAATTGGGCTAAGCAAATGAAGAACAACTTTAATGGTAGTTTGGGAGTAACGGTGAGCATACCAATATTTGATAATCGAAAGAATAAGAGTGCGGTGGAGCGTGCAAAGGTTGCGGAAACTACAGCTCAGCTTGATTTGCAAGATACCCAAAAACAGCTCTACCAAACAATTGAAACGTATTGGCTAAATGCAACTAACAGCCAAGCCAAGTACGTGGCTGCGAAATCAAGTGTCGAAAGCATGGCTACCAGTTATGAACTAATGACGGAACAGTTTAATCTCGGTTTGAAAAATATAGCCGAACTTTTGAATAGTCGTGCTAATTTGCTCAATGCGCAACAAACAATGCTGCAAGACAAATATACAGCTTTGCTTAACCGCAACCTGCTCAACTTTTATGCGGGCAACGATTTGTAATATAAACCACAATAAATATCTATATGAAAATCAATATAAAGAAATGGTCTGTAGCCATAGTTGTATTAATCGCTATTGGTGGTGGAATATGGTACTTTTTGCACAAACAAGAAGCTCCCTTCGAGGTTAGTTATGAAACAGCAAAGGTCGAAAAGGCCACGATTGGCAACAGTGTGACGGCCACAGGAACGGTAGAGGCTGTGACCTCTGTCGAAGTGGGTACACAGGTGTCGGGTATCATAGACAAAATTTACGTAGACTACAATTCTCCAGTTAAGAAAGGCCAGGTTATAGCAGAACTGGATAAAACCAACTTGCTGAGCGAATTGCGTAGTGCAACGAGTCAACTTGAAGGTGCAAAAAGCGATTTGAATTATCAACGCTCAAATTTTGCACGCATGAAGACATTGTATGGCAAGGGACTCATCAGTGCTAATGATTATGAAACTGCACGCTTGTCATTGCAGCAGGCAGAGAGCGTTGTAAATCAACGTCAAGAGGCCGTGACAAAGGCAAAAACAAACCTAAGCTACGCTACGATTACTTCGCCTATTGATGGTGTCGTTTTGAGCAAATCCGTTGAGGAAGGTCAGACCGTGGCATCGAGCTTCAATACTCCGACGTTGTTTACAATTGTAAAGGATATGACTGACATGCGTGTAGTAGCAAGTGTGGACGAAGCTGATATAGGTGAAGTCAAAGTTGGTCAGCGTGTAACCTATTCGGTTGACGCCTATCCTGACGAAACATTTGAGGGTACGGTAACACAGGTTCGAAATGAGGCAACAACCGAGAATAATGTAGTTACCTATGAGGTAGTGATCTCTGCCCCTAACCCAAATTTGAAACTGAAGCCGGGTTTAACGGCTAACGTGACAATTTATACGCTTGAGCAAAATAACATTGTAAGTGTTCCTACGAAGGCTTTGCGTTTCACGCCCACAAAAGAGATGGTTGGGGCAAAGGACAAAATTGTCGATTGCAATGGTTCCCACAAATTGTGGGTGCGCGAGGGACGTACATTCAAAGCGTACAGTGTGCAGACTGGTATAACTAATGGTACACGCACGCAAATACTTAGTGGTATAAAGGAGGGCACAGTAGTAGTTGTTGATATGAAAGATGCTTCAACAACTGAGGAAGGTAAGGACGAAACAAGCACAGGTGAAGAGAAAAGTCCATTCTCACCCGGTCCGCCAAGCAAAAAGAAAAAGTAAGCGTTAAAGGGTGGCTCTAAAAATTCTGTTTTAGAGTTCTGCTATTCTGAAACGTGATTCGCACGCTCTTAGAAGTGCCTTTTTGAAAGTTAGTTCGGTCACATAGCCCGCTATGCTCCCTTGCAAACTTTCCCGATAGGGTACGACTCCCTATTCCAGAATTATTAGAACCACCCTAAAACGTGAAAATCCAACCAAAAGCAACCAAGATGATAGATATAGATAAAGAAGGGATCTTCCCACAACCTGAGGATCGCTCAGACAAAAAAGTTGTGATTGAACTGGATAATGTGCGTCGTAATTTCGTGGTAGGTGATGAAACGGTACACGCTTTGAAGGGTGTATCTTTCAAAATCTACGAAGGTGAATTTGTGACAATCATGGGTACTTCGGGTTCGGGTAAGTCAACACTCCTCAATCAGTTAGGGTGTCTTGATACACCATCAAGTGGGGAGTATTACCTTGATGGCGTAAGCGTGCGCACTATGAAGCGTAGCGAGCGTGCAGTATTGCGCAATCGCAAAATAGGCTTTGTGTTCCAGAACTATAATTTGTTGCCTAAAACAACAGCTGTTGAAAATGTAGAGCTACCATTGATGTATAATTCATCAGTATCGGCCTCAGAACGTCGAAAACGTAGCATCGAGGCGTTAAAAATGGTAGGACTCGGCGAGAGACTTTATCACAAGTCGAACCAAATGTCTGGTGGTCAAATGCAACGTGTGGCAATAGCACGTGCGTTGGTCAACGATCCGGCGGTAATATTGGCAGATGAGGCTACGGGTAACTTGGATACGCGCACTTCGTTCGAGATATTAGTACTCTTTCAAAAGCTGTTTAAGGCGGGGCGAACGATTATATTCGTAACACATAACCCCGAAATTGCTTTATATTCCAGCCGTAACATATTCTTGCGTGATGGATTGATACGTGAGGATGTTGTAAATCACAACATACACTCTGCATCAAAGGCATTAGCAGAATTGCCACCGAATGAAGAGTCGTAAATAACGATAATAATATAAACTTGTTATGAATTATAGCAATCTGTTCAAAATAGCGATGCGTGCCATTGCAGCAAACAAGTTGCGCTCCTTCCTTACCATGCTTGGCATTATCATAGGTGTGGCTTCGGTTATAGCTATGATGGCCATCGGACAGGGTTCGAAAAAGAGTATACAAGCCAACATTGCTGAGATGGGCTCGAATATGATCATGATTCGTCCGGGCCAAGACAAAGGGCCTGGTGGTGCCCAGCAGGACGCATCTGATATGCAGACCCTGAAATTGAAAGACTATGAGGCATTAAAGGAGCAGGCAAAATACTTGTCTGCCATATCTCCGAGCGTAAATTCTTCTGGTCAGTTTATCAATGGCAATAATAACACCCCGTCGACCATTTATGGTATATCACCAGATTATATGCAAATCCGACAGCAAAAGGTCAAGGACGGTGAGATGTTTACCGACGAGGAGGTGCGCAGCAGTGCAAAGGTCTGCGTGATAGGTAAAACGGTGGCCGACAATCTTTTTACAAATGGCGAAGATCCTGTAGGCAAGGTTATACGTTTCAACAAAATACCATTCCGTGTGGTTGGCGTCTTGGAATCGAAAGGTTACAATTCGTTTGGAATGGATCAGGACGACGTCGTGCTGGCTCCTTACACAACGGTTATGAAGCGTATATTATCAGTCACTTACTTGCAGGGCATCAATGCCTCGGCGGTGACAGAGGATATGACCGATTTAGCCATAGAGGATATAACCAGCATTTTACGCGAGAATCACAAGTTGAAAGCTTCAGATGAAGATAACTTCACAATCAGAAGCCAGCAGGAAATGGCCGAAATGATGAACTCAACGTCCGACACTATGACTGTCCTGTTGTTGGTTGTAGCATGTATCTCGCTCGTCGTAGGCGGTATAGGTATTATGAATATCATGTATGTAAGCGTAACGGAGCGCACCAAGGAGATTGGTTTACGTATGTCTGTTGGAGCGCGTGGTATAGATATACTAAACCAATTTTTGATAGAATCTGTCTTGCTTAGCGTGACAGGTGGCTTGATTGGCGTAATAGTGGGAATCGGTGCGGCAGTTGGTATCAATGTGTTCGCACACTGGCCCATACAAATCCAGCCCTGGAGCGTGTTGCTGAGTTTTGCCGTATGTTCAGCTACAGGCATATTCTTTGGCTGGTATCCGGCTAAAAAGGCAGCAAGCCTCGACCCCATAGAAGCCATACGTTACGAGTAAAAGCACATCGTAATAAGTAGATGTTTGATATTAGTCGACTCAAGTTTCGGATTTAGAAGAGAACGGCCTGAAAGGTCAAAAGCAACAAGCACTAAGTTTGCAGATGGAAATCATTGGGCCCCGTTTGAGTTAAATCCGAAACTTGGGTTGTCTTACTACGGACGTTCAACATGCTTACTACGTTCGAAGTAAATGCTTACTACGTTCGGAGTAAACGCTTACTACGACCGATGTGACATAACTTAGACTTGGTTTTGTGCTCTCATCACCCCCACACGTGCATCACCGTTTCGTTTGACAACGGACGGTCGCTGCCGTTATTCGTACTGCATGCTGTGCGGGCTGAAAGTTGAGTTATGTAATTCTTTGATTTTCAATATGCACTATGTGATGGCGCAGAAAGGTGATGAAGTCATGTGTTGTTGGATATGCAGTTTTTTTGTATGTTTGCACCATTCAATAATTAGGTGGCACATGGTCAATCCTTGTAAGTGTGTTCATCGAAAGTTTTACACTGCGCTTTTGCACAGTGCCATCTGTTAATAAACTATTAGAGTATGAGTAACCAACAGCGTAAACCACTTTTAGAATGTTTCATAGAGGTTGTAGTACATGTACTGACGTGGTGTTATATATTTTTATCGCCCTTGATATTTAAGCATAGCGGTGAATCAATTAATTGGGACCATTATTTGCATGGCAGTATCCTGCCATTGACTATATGCGTAGCCTTTTATCTAAATTATTTCGTGCTCATACCACGCTTTCTCCTAACAAAGGGAAAGCAAAAGTGGTTCTTTATTGTCAACATTATTATCTTTGCATTGTATCAAACAGGCGTTGAATGTCAAAGCATTTGGTTTCCCCCACATCCACCAAAGCTTAAGCGAATACCAGAGTTTCCAATGTTTCCGCCTAAAAGCTACTTTGTGATACGTGGGCTGCTGTTTTACATATTCTCAGTAGGTGCCTCAGTTGCCTTGAAACTTAGTTTGCGTTGGCGACAGAGTGAACAAGCAAGAGCTGAGGCAGAACTCGGTCGTTCGCAGGCCGAATTGAAAAATCTGAAAAATCAAATAAATCCTCACTTCCTGCTTAATACGCTCAATAATATATATGCCTTGACAGCTTTCGACCAGGTAAAGGCTCAGCAAGCTATTCAGGAGTTGAGCCGTTTGCTTCGCTACATGTTATACGAGAATCAATCTGACAGAGTCAGTTTAGACAAAGAAGTAGAGTTCTTAAAATCCTACATCGCTCTGATGAGGCTGCGCCTGTATAATGATGTCGAGGTAAAGGCTGAGTTCGATTACCCAGAGAGTCAAAACGTACCTGTAGCACCGCTGATATTCATCTCGTTAGTTGAGAATGCTTTTAAGCATGGGGTATGTTCTACAGGCAATAGTTTTATTCATATAAGTCTGAAGGCAAATGCTCACCATTTAGTGTTTAAGTGCGAAAATAGCAATACACCCAAAAACGAGTCTGATAAGGCTCCGGGGGGCATCGGTCTGAAGCAAGTGGCAAGTCGTTTGCAGTTTGCTTATCTCGGACGTTACAAATGGAAATATGGGGCCATTGATGGTGGCAAAACATACAGTTCTGTCATAGAAATCTTTGATACACCAATAGAAAAGAATTAAATCAAAACTCAGAAAAATGAAGTGCGCAATTATTGACGATGAACCATTGGCTCTTGGACTGCTCGAGAGTTATGTAGCCAAAACCCCCATGTTGGAGTTGTGTGGCAAATATGCCAGTGCCGTTGAGGCCATGGGTGGATTGCAAAGTAATCCGGTCGACATCATTTTCCTCGACATTCAAATGCCTGATTTGAATGGATTAGACTTTTCTAAAACAATAGACACTGCTCGCACACGTATTATTTTTACAACCGCATTCTCCCAATACGCATTAGAGGGATATAAGGTCAATGCACTTGACTATCTGTTAAAGCCGATAAGCTATGTTGATTTCGTTGCATCAGTAAACCGTGCGCAAAAATGGTACGATATGATGGTGGCCAAGCACAATGAGGCAACAAAGTATGAACACAATGGTTCAACAGAGCAAGTCGTGCTGAAGGACGTGAACAGTGATTACCTCTTTGTCAAGAGCGACTACAAACTGGTGCGTATAGATTTCTCGGACATCTTGTATATAGAGGGTTTGAAAGACTATGTAAAAATATACATTAGTTCCGAGCCCAAACCTATATTGTGCCTGAGTTCTATGCGCAGCTTTGAGAATGCCTTGCCAAGCGATACTTTTTATAGAATACACCGCTCATATATAGTGAACATGCAGAAGGTAAGGGTATTTGAAAAAGGACAAGTCGTGGTCAATGGCAAATACATACCTATTTCGGATAGCTATAAGGAGCAAGTTCAGACGTATCTTAATAAGCATCTGTTGCAAGGGCGTTAATTCTTTATAGAGGTGGGGCATGCGTAGGTACATGAAAGAAAGTGTAAGGCTCATATTAGCTATGTGAAACTTAAATGTTATCTTCGTCCTGCTAATATAACTTCAACTCGTAAGTAGGTGCTTAAAATCGTGCGATATGACTGCGGCCGAGGGGCGGCTGAAGCGCCCAGTAGCGAATCTTCAATGAGAAAATGACACCTGCTGATTGTATAAAATTATTTTGAATGCCCACTTATGCAATACAGTGTATTTCCAACTCAAAGAAAACGATGGATTGATTGTTTGCGGGGATTTTGCATGATGGCAATCCTCCTTTTCCACACCGAAATATACTATACAGGTACAAGTATAATAGGCTACAATCTTTATGTCACCGATGCTTTGTATCTGTTTTTTATGTTGTCAGGTTATCTTCTTTACAAGAAAGCTGGCATGATTGACATAAAGTACAAGTTGAAGTCAGTTTTAAGGAACTTGCTGTGGCCCTATTTTATCTTCACTTCTGTCATGGCCGTTCCTAAGGCTTTAGCTCATGGCGAACGGGTTGACAATGTCTGGGTGTTAGTGCAAAACGTAGTGACAGGACAAGCTTCATGGTTCATTGCAGCTTTAATCGTTGCAGAGATTATGTTCGTTATCACATTGCGTTTGTGCCGTGGTAGTTTGTTTGCTCTTGGCTCGGTCTGTGTGCTTTCATTCTGTTGCTCTGCATTGCTTGCCCTGAATGGGAACCTTGTGACTTTTTGGCAGTTCGGCAATGCTTTGCAAGCCATGCTATTCTTATTCTTGGGGTATGTCTACCATCGGTATGAGCACAAACTTGTGGTCGGTGTTTGGCCTACAGTGATAGCTTGTGTGATGCTCTTTTTCTTGAAATGCTATGTCTATAAACAGAACTTGTTCATGACAATTTGGCCTATTGGTATAAGCAATTATGCGGTGTTCCTTATAAACGTGATTGTAGGTGGATTTGCTTTGTTCAATTTGTTCAGACTATTACCACCTTGTCGGTTCTTAGAGTGGACCGGCCGTCATTCAATCGTTTATTATTTTCTGTGTGGCGGCGTGCCAATGTTTGTAGGCGCTGCATTCTCGTTCCTGCATCTAACTTATGATGGAAATTACTTTTATGTAGTACTTGCTTATCTGTGCGTTTATTTGCTAACTACCATGTTGGTATATTTGATTTATCGCTATATGCCTTGCGTGACGGGGTATGGGCGTCGTTTGTAATTGGATGCCAAATGAAGTGGCGTGTTTTAAGCGTGTAAACACTTTTGCGATTTTGTCTGCACTCTGCACTTTTTAGACGAACCATATTGATAATCAAGCAAATATGTAGTGTATACACGCCTGATTTTTATCTACACTTCATGTGCACATTGTCTGCACTGCCTTACTCGCATATATAAACGTTGCACTTGTCGTGCCAGTCAGTAATGACTGTATAGGGGGAGCGTAAAAACTGTGGGAGCAATTGAAAATCCGCTCTCCCTAAACTCACCAGCCGTTCTTCTTATGCCGTTAGAACACCTCGCGGCATACAATAAGTGCAGGTGATAGTGTACACTGATTTCAGACTTGTCTACACGCTTTTATTCGTTGATTATCAATTCATTACTAAGTAAAAGTGCAGAGTGTAGATAAAACTAAAGAAATAGTTCTACCATACTTCAAAAGTGCTTTTGCGTGCGTGATATTAAGATTAGTGCGAGATAGCGTTATATCTCTATATTGTAAGCCTGGCACTTGGCTCGATCTGACGTTGCGTGTATCGGGCAAGTCCGGTTACGCCTGTTATCTGAGTATGGCTTCTAATAGTCGTTTTCTCGAAAATGGGGCGCGTGCAGAATTGTTCGACATGACATTTTGTTATGAATTAGGTGTTATATAACATAAAATGAGGCTTTTCTCTGTCTTTGTTGCGGCTGTCATTGTATTTTATCTGTACATTTGTAAAAACAAGGGCCGTGTATAGCCCACAAATCTTAATCCTTAAAATATAAAGTCATGAAAACAGAAAGCGTAATGCAATTGCTCACGAAGAAATATCCAGACCAATTAGAGTATTTGCAAGCAGTGCGAGAAGTTTTGCGCTCAATCGAGCATGTGTATAATCAGCACCCAGAATTTGAGCGTGTTAAACTGATAGAACGCCTGGTAGAACCCGATAGAATAATAACTTTTAGAGTTCCTTGGGTCGACGATGAGGGCGAAGTACATGTGAATATTGGGCATCGTGTGCAATTTAATAATGCAATAGGTCCGTATAAGGGAGGAATTCGGTTTCACCCCTCGGTAAATCTGAGTATTCTGAAATTTCTTGGTTTTGAGCAAACCTTCAAAAATGCACTTACCACACTGCCAATGGGCGGAGCCAAGGGTGGGGCAGACTTCTCACCCCGCGGTATGAGTGATGCCGAAATTATGCGATTTTGCCAGGCTTATATGTTGGGGCTTTGGCACAATATAGGGGCTGAACAAGATGTGCCTGCGGGTGATATAGGCGTTGGTGCTCGTGAGGTGGGCTACATGTATGGCATGTATAAAAGGTTGTGCCTTCAGCATACTGGTGCATTTACCGGAAAGGGAATAGAGTTTGGGGGTTCTTTGTTACGTCCTGAAGCAACTGGCTATGGAGCAATGTACTTTGTGCGTCAAATGTTGGCGGATTTGGGAGAAGATATTGCTGGTAAAAGAATCGCCATATCGGGCTTTGGTAATGTAGCTTGGGGGGTGGCAAAGAAGGCAGCGGAGATGGGTGCGAGTGTAGTAACACTTAGTGGTCCGGACGGGTATGTGTATGATCCACAAGGTGTGGTGGGTGATAAAATCGCCTACATGCTGGAACTACGTTCGTCGGGCAATGATATAATTGCACCCTATGCCGAAAAATATCTCGAGGCAACCTTTTACGAGGGACGCAAACCCTGGGAACAAGAGGTTGACATCGTGATGACATGTGCCACACAGAATGAATTAAACGAACGCGATGCTGAAATGATTTGCCTTAACGGTGCAAAAATGGTGGCCGAGGTGAGCAATATGGGTTGTACAAGTCAGGCTGTTGATTATTTTACGGCTCACGGAATGCCTTTTGCGCCAGGCAAGGCTGTAAATGCGGGGGGCGTAGCAACTTCTGGACTCGAAATGACTCAAAATGCCATGCATCTGTCATGGTCGGCTGATGAGGTTGACACGCGGTTGCAACACATCATGCATGCGATACACCAACAGTGTATAAAGTATGGCAAGGAACCAGATGGACACATTAATTATGTGAAAGGGGCCAATATTGCTGGCTTTATGAAGGTGGCATACGCCATGATGGCTCAAGGCATAGTGTGAATAGTTGCTTCATAATGTCCTTTACGTGATACATTATTATATATGCTTAAAAGTATATTGCACTGCTAAAAAGTCCTATGAGTGTTGAGTAAATTAACACTAATGCCCTCATTTTTCAATGTCAAGTTGCAAAAATATCGTGTAATACTTGTCAGTGTAAAAACATACTATTATATTTGCGTCAGTTATGGAGACGTTGCATGGAATGTGATGTACCATCAAAGAACATACAATTTACAAATGGATAATCAATTGTAAAACACCATGAATAACATTAAAAGAGTCTACACTTTTGGTAATGGCAAGGCCGAGGGCCGCGCTGACATGCGTAACGAATTGGGAGGTAAGGGGGCAAACCTTGCCGAAATGAACTTGATAGGTGTGCCAGTGCCTCCAGGGTTTACAATTACTACAGACGTTTGCAACGAATACTACAAAATAGGTAAAGACCAGGTTGTAGCATTGTTGAAGGAAGATGTTGAAAAGAGCTTGCACCAAACGGAACAACTCATGAATAGCAAGTTCGGTGATGTGGCAAATCCCTTGTTGCTCTCAGTGCGCTCAGGGGCACGAGCCTCGATGCCCGGCATGATGGACACTATCTTGAACTTGGGCCTGAATGACGAGGTTGTTGAAGGTCTGTCAAAAAAGACTGGCAATCCCCGTTTTGCTTATGATGCATATCGTCGTTTTGTACAAATGTATGGCGACGTTGTACTGGGTATGAAGCCAGTAAATAAAGATGACGTGGATCCGTTTGAAGCTATTATTGACGATGTAAAGAAGGCCAAGGGCGTTCAGCTTGACAATGAACTTGAGGTAGATGACCTGAAGGAACTTGTAAAGCGTTTCAAGGTTGCCATCGTTGAGCAGACAGGCAAGGAATTCCCAACAGACCCTATGGAGCAACTGTGGGGCGCGATCTGTGCTGTGTTTGATTCGTGGATGAACGAACGTGCCATTCTGTATCGCAAAATGGAGGGTATACCTGCAGAATGGGGTACTGCTGTAACAGTAATGGCTATGGTGTTTGGCAATATGGGCAACACATCGGCCACTGGCGTTTGCTTTAGTCGTGATGCCGCAACTGGCGAGGACCTCTTTAATGGGGAATGGTTGGTTAATGCACAAGGCGAAGATGTTGTAGCCGGTATACGTACACCACAACAAATTACGCTCGAAGGATCACGTCGTTGGGCAGAACTGCAGGGCATAAGCGAAGAAAAGCGTAAGGCCGAATATCCCTCGATGGAGGAGGCCATGCCTGAGATTTACCACCAGCTTGATGCTATCCAAACAAAACTTGAAGAGCATTATCACGATATGCAGGACATGGAGTTTACTGTACAGGAAGGTAAACTCTGGTTCCTCCAAACACGTAACGGAAAGCGTACGGGGGCTGCAATGGTTAAAATAGCCATGGACTTGTTACGTCAGGGTATGATTGACGAAAAAACAGCCATAGAACGTTGTGAACCGCAGAAGTTGGACGAACTTTTACACCCAGTATTCTCAAAGGAGGCACTTGCTAAGGCTAAGGAACTGACTCGTGGTTTGCCTGCAAGCCCTGGTGCTGCGTGCGGACAGATTGTTTTTTTCGCTGATGATGCAGCCAAATGGCACGAAGATGGCCATAAAGTGGTAATGGTTCGTATTGAAACATCGCCAGAGGACCTCGCAGGTATGGCTGTGGCAGAGGGTATTCTTACAGCTCGCGGTGGTATGACTTCTCACTGTCTCTTATACACATCTGACGCTG
>ENA-UAKZ01000611-UAKZ01000611.1-human-gut-metagenome-genome-assembly--contig:-NODE-611-length-12888-cov-6.044105_pt1 | contig 12888 bp, 13 predicted proteins | sample MGYA00243693_ERZ654454 | MGnify/ENA primary metagenome ERZ654454 (study PRJEB26926, sample SAMN06164508) | human gut metagenome | biome: ENVO:00009003; feature: ENVO:2100002; material: ENVO:00002003... | reverse complement strand
CTACACCCTAGAGTTCGTCGGCAGCGTCAGATGTGTATAAGAGACAGGTTATGGTGTCTCCTTCATGGTCTCATTTAGAAATCCAGCTTGATATAGAAGAAAAATATGCACTTCTCTGTTATTTCATTCTTCTGGATCCGATGGGAAATGTCAGGATGCTGCGGCAGATGGGGTTTTGTGAGAATAGAATGCTTCTTACACAGGATAGCCGTTCCACAACTCCTGGCGGGGTACCGGGAATAGTGATGCCGGGACAATGGAAAGCAATAATCTGTCTTTTTTCCGAATATGTGGAACAGCGTCTTGGAGAGGATTGCTTTCGTATTCATATGGAAATAAGTGGGGGACAGAAAACGGATGTAATCATGGGTAAAACAGATGATAAAAAACAGTATGGTGAAATAATACCACCGAATGATGTAGTTGGAGAAATAGACTGGAACCATCCACCATATGATTTTAGAAAGGTGTATAATTCCCAGAAACGCTGGTACAAAGGGGATTTCCATACCCATACACAGCTGTCAGATGGAAAAGAGACAGTGGCAGGTGCCATGAAGAAAGCGGAGTATATGGGGTTGGATTATTATGTGCCAACGGAGCATAATGTGATGCATACAGGGTGGATTGACTGCCCGGTAATGATTCTGCCGGGGATTGAGGTCACTACCAGTAAAGGACATTTCAATATTTTTGGAATGGATAAAATGCCGGAAAAGTTGCTGGAAATTCTTCGTTATGCCGGAGGTGAGCAGGTGCAGGAATATATCCATTACACAATGGAGGAAGTAGAGAAAAACGGTTGGCTGTTTAGTCTGAATCATCCATTTTTACATATATGGAAATGGCTGGATTATGATTTGGAATTAAGCCGGGTACATTTTATGGAAATAATAAATGACCCTACTTATGGATATGCACAGGAGGCAAACAATAAAACCATCCGCTTTTTAGACTATCTATGGAATCGGGGATATGTTATTTATGGTATCGGGGGAAGCGATTCCCATAATCTTATTAATGAATATTACGAAGGGGCAACAGAACCTTCGATTGCAGGAGACCCGGGAACTTATATTATGATGGATGGATTATCACCGGAGCATTTGCTTGAAGCAATGAAAAAGGGACATATATATGTGAGCCGGTATATTACTCTGGGGCTGCGGATTGAATGGAATGGGCGGGAATACCTGCCGGGAGATGAACTGCCTGACGGTAGTGGAAAGCAGGAAAAAATAGTATATGAAGTTACAATATGCAGCTGTGTGGAACAACCGGTGCTGCTATCCATACGGAATGGAAAGAAGGAAACTATTCCATTGACAGAGCAGGAGCCGGGAAACTGGAAGGCATGTATTTCTTTTGCATGGGAAAATGCGGCTTGGGAATGGATGAGGATTGAGGTACGCAGACAGGATGATACCTTTTTAGCATATACGAATCCAATTTATCATGGAAAACGGACCTCCATGCAGAGAACTTATAAAGAAGCATTAGAGGGATGGAAGGAAGAAAATTGTGATTAAAGGAATACTGTTTGATAAAGATGGCACATTATTAAAATTTGATGTGTTATGGGTAGAGGCGACAAGGCAAGTGCTGCCTCGTTTTCTACAAGCCTGTGGAGTAGAATGTAATAATTTCCTTTTGAAAAGCTTAATGACGGTGCTAGGAGTTACGAAAAATGAAATTGCGGCAGATGGTGCTCTGGCATGGATGAGTTACTGGGCGATGGCAGAGGTTCTGAAGGAAGCGCTTTGCAGGAAAGGGTTTTCTATAAAAAACCAGTGTAATGGAAGTCTGTTGGAATCCTTATATAGAGAAGAGGTTTTGGCAGAACATGCAAGAATTGAGCCGGTGACGGAGCTGGTGCCGCTTTTTCAATGGCTTAAAAACCAGGGTATCATAGTGGGAATTGCCACGGCTGATACATGGGAAGTTACAATGCATTGTTTAAAAATATTGGGTATTGCCGCGTATTTTTCCTATATTGGCACTTCTTCGGAAACCGTAAAACCAAAGCCATGCACAGACTTATTTGATACTTTTTGTGCCGGATATGATTTATTACATGCAGAAGTTGCAATTGTAGGGGATACGCCTGCTGATATGCAGTTTGCCCGGAATTGTGGTGCAATGGCAGTTGGTGTTTTGAGTGGCCCGGCAAAAAAAGCAGATTTGGAGCAAAAGGCTGATTTCCTGCTAAAGGATGTAAGTGAAATTCAGACATACTGGAATTGTATGAATTCTTTTTCTGAAAAAAGCGAGTGGGATAAAGAAAAATAGAAAATTGTTTGCAAGAAAGGAAGATGGGATATGTCCAAATTGGTATTAGAAGGCGTTTCAAAACAATATGAAAGCGGTAATTATGCGGTGGATGACTTTAATCTTGAAATAGGAGGAAAAGAATTTGTAATCTTTGTGGGCCCATCCGGCTGTGGTAAGTCTACTGTATTGCGGATGATTGCCGGTCTGGAGGACATAACAGAGGGAAATATTTTTATTGATAACAAACCGGTGGATAAAAAAATGGCAGCAAACGGAAATGTTGCAATGGTATTTCAGAATTATGCATTGTATCCGCATATGTCGGTCTATGATAATATTGCGTATAGCCTGAAAATAAAAGGGGTATCCAGGAAAGAAATAAAAGAAAAGGTTGTGCAGGTCGCAAAAGTTCTTGATTTGGAAGACTTGCTCAACAGAAAACCGGGACAGCTTTCCGGTGGGCAAAAGCAGCGGGTTGCAATGGGAAGGGCAATGATTCGTAAACCAAAGTTATATTTAATGGATGAGCCCTTATCCAATTTGGATGCGAAACTGAGAACCCAGATGCGGAGGGAGATATGGGAGCTTTATGAAAAAACGGATGCAGCTTTTATTTATGTGACCCATGACCAGATAGAAGCCATGACTCTGGGAACCAGCATTGTGGTCTTGAATCAAGGGAAAATCCAGCAGATTGCAGCACCCAAACAGCTTTACAACCATCCGGATAATATATTTGTTGCCAGCTTTATTGGGACACCCCAGATGAATCTCTGGGATGCGGAGGTTGTGGAAGAAGGTGACAAGGTAAAAATAGTTATGAAGGGAATGGGGGAATACATTCTTCCGGAAAAGAGGGCACAATGTCTTCGCTATAATAAATATATTGGAAAGCAGGTTATTGTTGGGGTCCGTCCGGAACACCTGCAGGTGCTGGATTCCGAGACGGATGGACAGAAGGGCGAATCGGATATAAAGGAGAAACACGGGAGGCAATCTGAGTTAAAAGCAGTTTCTGCAGTCTATGAAATGACTGGGGCGAATGGTTACTTATATCTGGAAGCAGGTGATAACCAGATTACAATTGAAATACCCGGACCGAAGAAGTATCAGGAAGGAGTAACCTATTCCTTTTTACCGGTAGGAGAATGGATTCACTTTTTTGATCCGGAAACAGAACAGGTTATCAGGTAGGTTATTTTATGGATTTAAGGCAAGAAATGTTCCGTAACTGTATACCTGCCATAATATGTACGGTTTTAAACGGTATTTATACAATAATAGACGGATTCTTTATCGGGCAGAGTGTGGGAGAAAACGGTTTGGCGGCCATCAATCTGGTGTGGCCTGTGCCGGCTGTTATCACCGCGGCAGGAACCGCCATTGGAACTGGAGGCGGTATTTGTCTTTCGTTGGAAAGGGGAAAAAAGAAGCGACAGCAGACCGGAATTATTTTTCAAAATACATTCGTTTTGTTTGGGACAGCATCCCTTTTCCTGACTGCTGCTTTGTCGGCAGGTTTAAAAAAAATCCTTGTTTTACTGGGGGCTGGACAGGGGACGGAGGTTCTGGCACAAGAGTATGGGGTGGTTATTGCAGCTTTTGCTGCAGTACAGATTCTTGGTTCCGGAATCATTCCATTACTCCGCAATGCAGGAAAACCAGTAACCGCTATGTGCTGTATGATTTGTGGAATGCTTGTAAATATATGCCTGAATTATTTCTTCATCTTTGTACAGAACATGGGTATAAGCGGTGCTGCATGGGGAACTGTAGGCGCCCAGCTTGTTGTTGCCTTTTTAGGACTGCTGTTTTTCTTTTTTTTGGGCAGAAGAAATGGAAGAGAGAAAACAGCAGTCAAAAGGAGGGAAGATGTATCAAAGAAAAACGTCTTGTCATTCAGAGTTATGTTAAGATGGTCGAAACGGATTCTATATAATGGAGGTGCTGTTTTTGGAATTACTTTGCTTCCTACATGGATTTTGGCACTGACTAACTATCAGTGCATGCGGCTGTGTGGAACAGCTGTTGTGGCTATATATGCTGTTATTTCTTATTTGGTTTTTCCAATACAGAATATTTTGGTTGGAATTGCAGATGGCATACAACCGCTGGTCAGCTTATATGCGGGAAAAAAGGATACAGAAAGCATTTCCAGGCTGATAAAACTGGCAGACAGAAGTGTGGCAGTGCTGGCATTACTTTTTTTGTGTCTGGTTTTTGCATCTGCTCCAGTTACAGGGTATTTCTTTGGCCTGGCCCAAGAACATATGGCAGATTATGTATGGGGACTCCGGGCGGCGGCGATATCCTTTTTACCATACGGACTTTCCAGACTTAAGATTACCTGTATGAATGGGAGGGGGCAAAGTAAAAAGGCTGCCATATTGGTTTATGGTGAAACCCTGGTAATTGCGCCGGCGGCATTGATAATGCTGCCGATATTTTTGGGAATAAAGGGAATTTGGATAGAACCTTTGGCAGTTGCGGGAATATGTCAGCTATTAACATATAAAATGGAAGACTTTGCATTTCCTGTTTGAGCAGGAGAAAGTGCAGAGTCTTTTTTTGTTTCCAAATTGTTTGGAAGGCTGTATGTTTTCAGGTATAATGTCTTTATGGTAATAGCAGAAGCTGGTTTTGCATTGAACCGTTTTAAAATGGAAATGAACCTTTTATGAATTTACGACAATACATAGCAGGAGGTGAGGTTATGGAGGCCCTTGATGTAGAACAGCTGGTGGAGCAGTATGGTGACAATATATACCGCTATTGCAAAAGCCTGACCTATACATTAGAGGATGCAGAGGATTTGTACCAGCAGACCTTTTTAAAAGCATTTGAACTGCATAAAAAGATATCGCTTCAGAAAAATCCCAGGGCGTATTTAATGTCCATTGCATCGAATATATGGAAGAACCATAAGAGCAAATATGCAAGGCGTGAGAGAATTGCACCAACTATATCCAGTGAAACAGAGGGTGTCCAGATAGAGGATGTGAAAGCATCACAGGATTTGTTAGAGCAGATTGTGAAAGAAGAACAGCTCTCCAATCTGCGAAGCTGTGTGGAAAGGCTGCCAGAGAAACACAGACAGGTGATATTGCTTTTTTATGCCGGAGAATTATCAATAGAGGAGATTGCCAGGATTTTAAAGATTCCAAAAGGAACAGTAAAAAGCAGACTGCATTCTGCGAAGGAACAGCTGCGAAAGGAAATGGAGGGATGTTAGATGGCACAGAACAATGAAAAATTGACAAAGGAGGACAGAATACAAGAGCATGGAATGGATTCAGAGTTTCTTGAACAGATGTTGAGACAGGCTTATTCCACAGAATGTGTTCCGGAAGAAACCAACATCCGTCTTTATAACCAGCTTGCGTGCCGCAGGGTAATGGCATCAGGCAGAGTCTCTTTCTGGTGGCTTCCTGCCACCATCAGTACTGTGGTTTCAGCAGCGCTTGCTATTATTTTGTGTCTGCTGTATGTGATTATTAATATTAAGGGAGCAGATTTCTGGATGCCAAACCTTTTGCAGCTGATTAGTGAAACATGGTTAAGGATTCATTTAGCAGCAATTGCAATGGAGACGATGGCAAGCTGGATTATAACTTTCCTGGGAGTTTGGAAGGGTAATTTAGTCCGGAGTGCGAAATTTTTTTAAAAAGTGGCGATTTGACGGAATGTGTATTTATGGTGATTATAGAGACTAGGAAAACGAAGTATAACAGGAGGAAGACGATATGACAGGTATAGCTATTTCAATTTTGATGGGAGCACTGGTTGCTATAGCAGCTATTGCACTTATGATTTTGCTGGGAGTATGGACTTATAGGGATGCCCAGAACAAGGGAATGAATGGAATCTTATGGACAGCAGTGGTAATTCTGGTTCCAAGCTGTATTGGTCTCATTATTTATCTGATTGTGCGGATGGATAATAACAAAGTAACCTGCTCAAATTGTAATGCCTTAGTGAATGGAAAGGAAAAGTTCTGCTCAAACTGCGGGGTAGAGCTGGTTCCGTTGGTAGAGGTATCACAAAATGAAGAGACTTTTAAAAGGTCACAGCGCAATATACTGATTGGATTTTTTTCAACCCTGGCAGCATTGGTGGTGTTCAGTATTTTTATGATTGCATTTCTGATTGCCGGAACTATTAAGATAGCAGGGGACACCGTAGAGTGGATTTCCAAGCTGGATGTGATAGAATGGGAGGACGCTATGGGGGATGCATTAGGAGATTTGGATGTATTGTTTGATGAGGATGAGGTTCATATCAAGGTAGATAAGGATGAAGTCACATTTACCGATAAAAATGGAAACCAGCTTATTCATGTAGATGGAGATAATGGTGCAGTAGATATCAATCTAAAGGATATTAAGGTGCTGCTGGATAAGTATAATATACAATATGACGACACAGTCAGTGAAGAGGAAATTGAGAGGGAAGTACAAAGAGAGATAAAAGAGGCGATGGAAGATATACTGGATGAGAATGAAGAGGATTAGAAAAAAGTTTTGCTATTGTGCCATTGCATAATATTACCGAATAGAAATCATGAAAAAGAGGAAAGCGGCGGCTTTTCTCTTTTTTGCATTACTATGTGCAAAAGGTATATATACATTTACGGCTTCCGATAGTAAAAATTATGTGTGGCAGCTTTGCTGCCGTCATCGCCAGGCAGGTTTGAACGGTAACAGGATGTCAGCTTTGTGCAGAAATAGAGATAAAATACTTGCCTGAAATGCAGTACTGTGTTATAGATAGGGTACGGAATTTATAATGTAGAAGAGGATATGATAAATGGCAAAAGAATTGACAGAGCTTGAGAAATATTATAATAAATTTAATGAAGAGAAGCGTCTGGAAAGCCGGCATGGGCAGGTGGAGTTTATCACCTCTATGAAGTATATCCACAGCTGTCTTGCGGATATGCCGGATGCCAGGATATTGGATGTGGGAGCAGGTACCGGAAAATATTCAGTGGCACTGGCAGAGGAAGGCTATGATGTGACAGCTGTGGAGCTGGTAAAGTATAACCTTGGAATACTGAAAGCCAAGAAAAGCAGTGTGAAGGCCTATCAGGGGAATGCGCTTAATTTAAAGCGGTTTGAAAATGACAGCTTTGACATGACCCTGCTGTTTGGTCCCATGTATCACTTATACACTTTTGAGGATAAGCTGCAGGCGTTATGTGAAGCGAAAAGGGTGACGAAGCGGGGAGGCGTTATACTGTCAGCGTATTGTATGAACGAATACTGTGTTCTTACTTATGCTTTCAAGGAGAATCATATTAAAGAATGTATGGAAGAACACCGTTTAACGGAAGATTTTCATTCCTTGGCGGAGGAGAAGCATTTATATGACTATGTCCGGATTGAGGATATTAATCGGTTAAATGCGGCAGCGGGGCTTGAACGGGTTCGGATTATTTCTCCTGATGGTCCCGCAGATTATATGCGTCCAGTGTTAAATGCAATGGATGAAGAGACCTTTCAATTGTTTATCCGGTACCATTTAGCTACCTGTGAACGGCAGGATCTGATTGGGGCAGGTGCACATACTTTGGATATTTTGCGAAAACCAGGGCAGCAGAGCTGACAGGCAGTTACTTGCTGTTGCTTAATATAGAAAAGAAATGGAGAGATGGGAATGACAGACCAGAATACCTTTATGGAAACGGTGAACAGTGTAAAAGAGATTATGCGAATTGCGGAAACACCGATGTCAGAGGCAGAAATACTGGCATATTTTGAAGACATGGATTTAGATGAAAAGCAGAAACAGCTGGTGCTGGCGTATCTGTTAAATCCAGAAAATGAGGAGGTGGGAACGCCGGATATCTCAGAAGAGAGCGAAGCAGAGGCAGACGGTCAGAATCCGGATGGTCCTGCAGAGGAAGAAGAGTCCGGGAACTCTAAGGTTTTTCAAATGTATTTAGAGGAGCTTGCCCTGCTTCCAAAGTATTCCCATGCGGAAAAGACGGAATTTTATGAAAAGCTTTTACAGGGCGATGCGGAAATGATGGAAACGATTCTGGCGGTATGGTTGGAAAAGATACTTAACATTGCACAGAAATATATGGAGCCGAAGCTCAATGTGGAGGATTTAGTGCAGGAGGGGAATATGGCATTAGTAGTAAAGCTCCAGGAACTCCTCGGGAGCATGGCGAAGATGGATATTGAGGAAGAATTGTCAAAAGCGGTGGAAGCGGGTATTATGAACTATGTTTCCGGGATACGGGATGAAAGAGAGCTGGAGGATGCCCTCGTAGGAAAGGTAAGCCTGGTACATGCCGCTAAAAAGCTGCTGACAGAAGAAAATGGACATGTCCCCACAATGGAAGAGCTTTCGGAGTATACGAAAATGACGGTAGAGGAATTAAATGATTTGGAGGATTTGATGAAGGAGGGAAAAGATGAATTACCGTAAGGACCGCTATGGAAATGACTTGTCCATTTTGGGCTATGGCTGTATGCGCTTTACCCAGAATGGAGGCAAAATCGATATAGATAAGGCAGAGCGGGAGATTATGGCGGCTTACCGTGCAGGAGTAAATTATTATGATACAGCGTATGTATATCCCGGCAGTGAGGCGGCATTAGGTCAGATTCTTACCAAAAACCAGATACGGGATAAGGTTAAGATTGCCACAAAGCTTCCCCATTACCTGATTAAAAGTGGAGACAGCATGGAAAAATATTTTTCAGAACAGCTTGCCCGCCTCCAAACGGATTATGTGGACTACTATTTGATGCATATGCTGACCGATGTGGAGACATGGGAGCGTTTAAAAAGTCTTGGTATTATTGAGTGGTTAGAGGAGAAGCAAAAAAGCGGAGCCATTCGTCAGGTGGGATTTTCTTATCATGGAAACTCTGATATGTTCTGTAAGCTGGTGGATGCCTATGACTGGGATTTTACTCAGATACAGTATAATTACATGGATGAGCATTCCCAGGCAGGAAGGCGAGGACTTGATTATGCCCATGAAAAAGGGCTTCCGGTCATTATAATGGAGCCTTTGCGGGGAGGAAGACTGGTTAACAAGCTGCCGGAGCAGGCGGTTCGCATCTTTGAAGAATATCCGGTAAAGTATACACCAGTGCAGTGGGCGCTGCGCTGGCTTTGGAACCAGCCGGAGGTGACCTGCGTATTGTCCGGTATGAACTCGGAAGAAATGGTAGCGGATAATGTACATACCGCATCAACCGTATCGGCAGGGGAATTTACCGACAGGGAAGAGAAAATGCTACAGCAGGTGGTGCAGGTGATTAATGAAAAAATGAAGGTGGGGTGTACCGGCTGTGGCTACTGCATGCCCTGCCCGAAAAATGTGGACATTCCGGGTACATTTGCAGCGTATAACCGTTATTATACAGATGGCAAAAGGACTGCATTTAAAGAATACATTATGTGCACAGCGATGCGCAAAACCTCTACCGCAGCTTCGAATTGTATGGAATGTGGAAAGTGCGAAAAGCATTGTCCCCAGCATATTGAAATTCGCAAAGAACTGAAAAATGCAAAGAAGAAGCTGGAAAATCCTGTTTACAGAATTGTACGTCAGTTTGTGAAGTGGTTTAAAATATATTAGCGGAATATTAAAAATTCTTAAGTATTTCAAATTACATAGGATTTTTGTTCTGTTTTTGATATACTGAGGCAAGAAATCAGATTGTGAGGTGTAAGCATGGCAGAGATGCAAAAAATTCTTGTTGCAGATGATGCGAAGGATATTCGTGAACTGTTACGTATTATGTTGGAGGATGCAGGCTTTGAAGTTATACTTGCGGACAATGGAATTGAGGCAGTAGAAAAATTTGATGAGAGCATACAGCTTGTTATCTTGGACATTATGATGCCGTTGTGTGACGGAATTGATGCCTGCGAACAAATTCGGAAAAAGGCTGAGGTGCCAATCCTGTTTTTGACCGCAAAATCCGCTGAGTCGGATATGATAGAAGGCTTTGAGGCAGGTGGGGATGATTATCTGATTAAGCCGTTTTCCTGTACAGAGCTGCTTTTACGGGTTAAGGCATTGTTAAAACGGCCGAGAATCGGAAAAGGGGATGAAGGGAGCAGGGAGGCTACCCAGATAGTAATACAGGATATTATCCTGGATACGGAGCTGCAGCAGGTTATACGGGATGGGAAGGAGATTTCCCTGACAGAAATTGAGTATCGGATATTACAGCTGTTAGCAACGAACCGCAACCATATCTTTACTGCGAAGGAGATTTATGAAAGTGTCTGGGAGGAGGCGTATATGCCTAATTCCACTAATACAGTTATGGTGCATATCCGGAATATTCGCAAAAAGTTAGGAGATACAGGCCCGAGCGCAAAATATCTTCACAACATCTGGGGAAGGGGATATCGGATTGTTTAGAATATGGGATACATTTCGGACGAAGCTTGCCTGGTATCTGATTGGATGTGTCATCCTGTCCGGACTGTGTGCATTTGGATGCGGATATCTGGTGGTTTTCTTTGGACAGGATTTTATTGAAAGCCGGTTTGATGACCAGAAGGTAAACCGGACATTCCAGGTTAAATATGTAGAAGATTTGCAGGATTTTGTTGTAAATAACGATATAACGGCGGCAAATGTTTCGGAGGTAAAGAACTGGACAGATGAAAATACATATGTGTATCTGGCAATTTATCAGAATAACAAGGTTATATTTAATTCGGATTATAACTATTACGATACGGTGACGGAGACAATATCGGAGGAGGAAACAGAGGAAATAAGTGAGGATGCTGCGCTGTTGGATGAGGAATATTTATACCGGCTCAGCTTTTCGGATGGGACAGCAGCCAGTGTGGATATCTTCTGCTATGATTACTGGCAGTATTACTATTATGTCTGGGGAATTGGTATCGGCTTTGGCATATTAATCTTTGTCAGCCTGCTGACAAAATTATTACGCCATAAGCTGGGCTATATCAACGATATTGAAAAGGAATTACAGATTCTGGAGGGAGGCAATCTGGAATATCCCATTACCATTAAGGGGAGGGATGAGCTGGGAAACCTTGCCCGGGGCATTGAACAGATGCGCCTTTCTATTATCGAAAATATGAAAAAGGAGCAGCAGATGCTTCAGGCGAACAAGGATTTGGTGACATCCATGTCCCATGATTTAAGAACGCCTCTTACTACCTTGACAGGATATCTGGAAATTCTTAATATGGATCATATAAAGGATGAGGACCAGCGGAAGCACTATTTAGAGCTCTCTCTTGCCAAGACAAGGGAAATTAAAAAGCTGTCAGATGAGCTATTTGAGTATTTCCTGATTTATGGTGAGGATAGAAAGCGGATTGATGTGGAACCGGTGCCTGCGTATACGCTGGTGATGGATTTAATTGAGAACCAGTTCTTAAGTCTGGAGGAGGAAGGGTTTACAGTTAATAGTGTAAACCATATTGATGAGAACAGCGGTAATTGTCTGATTAACTCACAGTATATGCAGAGAGTCCTGAATAATATTTTATCCAATCTTTTCAAATATGCAGATGTGGATAAGCCGGTTGAAATTTCAGCAACAACGGAACAGGATTATCTCGTCCTGAAGGTGCGCAATGGAATACGGGAAAATCTTGAAATACATGAAAGCACGAAAATCGGACTGATTACCTGTGAGCGGATTATGAAGCTTCACCATGGAGAATTTCAGAAGTATGTGGTAGAGGGTGATTTTACGGTTAAACTGACAATACCGATGGAGAGTATAAAGAAGAGAGGTAAGATATGTTAGGAATTATTGGAGCAATGGATGAGGAAGTGGCACAGGTTAAGGAGCATATGGAGAATGTCCGGGTAGAGACAAGGGCATCCATGGATTTTTATCAGGGAACCGTGTATGACCACCCGGTTGTAGTTGTCCGTTCTGGAATCGGAAAGGTAAATGCGGCAATCTGTGCACAGATACTGGCAGACCGGTATCAGGTAGATGCCATTATCAATACCGGAATAGCCGGCTCGCTGAATGCAGACATCAATATTGGGGATATCGTGTTGTCTACAGATACTGTAGAGCATGATATGGATGCGGTTTCTTTTGGATATCCCCTGGGGCAGATTCCCAGAATGGATACCCTGTCCTTTGCGGCAGATAAGAAGCTCCGGACAGTGGCCAAGAGAGTGTGTGAGCAGGTAAATCCTGAGGTGGGAGTGTTTGAGGGCCGGGTTGTCAGCGGTGACCAGTTTATTTCGGACAAAGACAAGAAACAGTGGCTGGTGGAGAAGTTTGCCGGTTATTGCACAGAGATGGAAGGAGCGGCCATTGCCCATACGGCGTATCTGAATGAGATTCCATTTCTGGTTATCCGTGCTATTTCTGACAAGGCAGATGATTCTGCTTCTGTGGATTATCCGGCTTTTGAGGCAAAGGCAATTGAGCATTCCGTTAAGCTTCTGCTGGCACTTTGCAAAGAACTGTAGTTTTCAATACCCATTGTTGTACAATATAAACAATATCAACGCTGGGCACGCTTTTGCTGCTTATGATATTGTTTATATTTGTACAACCAGATTTTGAAAATAGGGAGTATATATACTGTCTCTTATACACATCTCCGAGCCCACGAGACACTCGCTAATCT
>ENA-UAKZ01000610-UAKZ01000610.1-human-gut-metagenome-genome-assembly--contig:-NODE-610-length-12915-cov-7.022551_pt1 | contig 12915 bp, 7 predicted proteins | sample MGYA00243693_ERZ654454 | MGnify/ENA primary metagenome ERZ654454 (study PRJEB26926, sample SAMN06164508) | human gut metagenome | biome: ENVO:00009003; feature: ENVO:2100002; material: ENVO:00002003... | reverse complement strand
CAAGTTGAGATAATAACAAAGATGATATTTGAACTTTGTTATATAGAAGCAATAAAAGGAAATCCAATGCTGGCACCGCTGCATCTCGCTTCGCTACAATTTTTACAAGGGTACTCGTCGCATGAAACTGCTGGATAGCAATGAAATCCGGCAGCTGAGAGATGTCTGCGTGTTTGAAATTAATGGGATGGAGGTGTTTATGTAAATGAAATGTATCTACGAAACCATATAATGGCATATTGAAATATCCCCTTGCAAGCGATTGGTTTGCAAGGGGATTGCTTTTATTTATGATGCGAACATTTCTTTCTACTTTTTCTTCTTTATAAGTGCTTTTGCTTCTTCTGAATTGTATTGTATCTTCATACCATCCATGTATTCAATAGTAAGTCCTGTAATAACCAATCGTTTGGCTGAATAATCGTAGATTATACAATCCCAAATACCACTGTCACTTCTTCCTGGTTTTAGAGGACCCGTATATTGCAATTCCATATCATCTCTTCCAAATCTGTCAGAGACTATATCATCTACCGCATTATATATCTCATATTGGATATATAAGTATTTTATGGTATTTTTTGATGTGTTCTTAAAGCTAAAGTGTGCGTCACAGCCACCAGCACTATTAGGCTTGCCGAGGTAAGCTGCTGTAAACTTTATGTATGTTAGCTTCTCTTTTGCTTTTTGCTTTGCTTCTTCTTTGATTTCTCGCACAATCCGTTCTTGCATTGTATCTTTTATAGCAGAATCCACAAAGCAATTTCCTGGTTCTTTTGGGCTTATATTACTTTGGTGAGGGATTTTAATTTTCGAAGCAATGCCTATGAACGAATATATTAACATGCAAAATAATACAATTGGCCACCAAGTATTTTTTTTCTTTTCATTGTGAATATTTCTGTCATAACCTTTTTCTTCTTCTGAATCTGTGTTTGAAGCATTAAATGGTGTTTCTTCTTTCTGCTTCTTACGTTCTTTTTTCCAAAGCAAGAACTCTTCAAACTCTTTTTTTTCTTCTTCTGTCATAGAGAATAAGTGTTAGTCGCATGAAGCTGTTGGATTACTAACGAAATCCAACAGCTTCGCGATGTGTGTGTTAAAATTAATGGGATGGAGGTGTTTATGTAAAATCAATAAACTTATCGACCCCCCAATCTTACTTAAATCGCCTCCACAAGCGCCAATTAAATTAAAAGAAAGATACAAGCTATACTAAATAATAGCTGAATCTTTTCCCGACGCGAGACGCGTCGCCCCCATTAGTGCTTGCGTTTGGTGTTTGAGTCCGTTCGCATGTTTATGTTTTACCGGACTGCAATATTTTAGATGCGTATCAATTTGTGATACGCGAATAGGGTTGAATGACTATTCCTTGTGAAATTCCTTCGCTAAGCCGCCTTCAGAGGTTTCGCGGTAGAGCGATGGCAAGTCGTGTCCAGTCTGTTTCATTACTTCGACAGTCTTGTCGTATTGTATACGATGCGTGCCGTCTGACAGGTTGGCGTAGACATTAGCGTCCAGCGCGCGTGCTGCTGCATGGGCGTTGCGTTCTATACAGGGAATTTGCACAAGGCCGCAAACGGGGTCGCACGTCATACCAAGGTGGTGTTCAAGTCCCATCTCTGCCGCATATTCAATGGTAGCCAGCGAACCGCCAAACAGGTAGTTTGCTGCGGCAGCAGCCATTGCACATGCTACGCCCACTTCGGCTTGGCAGCCAGCTTCGGCTCCCGAAATGGAACCACGGCTTTTGGCAATGTTGCCAATGATACCAGCTGTGCCTAATGCGTGAAGTATGCGCTTTTCGCTGAAGTTGCGCGTCTTGTACAGATGATACAATACGGCTGGTACAACACCACTTGCACCACAGGTGGGGGCGGTCACAATGGTGCCGCCTGAGGCATTCTCTTCACTCACTGCCAGCGCATAGGCAAACACTAAAGCGCGTGATTGTAAATTGCTGGGGTAGCCCAAGGCTCGAATATAGTAGTCGGGTGCTTTGCGGTGTAACTTGAGCGCACCGGGCAATACACCCTCGTGTTCAAGACCGCGCTCTACTGCTTCGCACATGGTGTGCCATACCCTTTCAAGGTAGTCCCATATTTCAGAACCTTCGCATTGTGTGACATATCCCCAGTATGATACGCCGCGTTCATGACACCATTGTTGTATGTCAGACAGGTGGTCGAGTTCATATACGTCGGGAGTGTCGGTTTGTTGTTGGCCTTCTTCGACAAGTGCTCCGCCACCGACACTGTACACAGTCCATGGGTCGACAAAGTCACCTGAGTGTGCTTTGGCTTCAAACTTCATGCCATTGGGGTGGAATGGTAGTACAATATTGGCATGCCATAGTAGTTCGGTGCGGTTCTCTCCGAGTACTTGCAGTATGGCATAATCGGTAAGGTGGCCTTTGCCCGTTGCAGCCAGGCTTCCGTATAGTGTGACGCGAAATCCCAGGGCTTCGGGGTGGCGTTTTAAGTATGCTTCGGCTGCGGAGCGTGGTCCGATGGTATGTGATGATGATGGACCGATGCCTATGCGATATAATTCTTTAAGCGATTTCATATAGTAGCGGATATAGTGTGCATTTATACTATGTTGGTTGAATGATTTATCAGACGTTTATTGGCAAAACCGCAGGTCGGTTCGTCAGTTTAATAGTCTGTCTGATATGAGATGTGCGTGTTTGTTGTCTTTTTAAGCAAGTGTTCAATATTAATTTTGAACACCTGCTTATCATGCCAACCATAAGCCAATGGGTTTACATTTCCTTGATAAATCCACGGCGATAGGCTACGAGTAGCTTTTCAAGATCAGCAATTTGCTCACGCAATTCGGCGCCCTTGTCAGTGTCGTTTACCATGGCGCGGTGTCCCATCATTTCAACAATTTGTGTGGTAGAGCGAATGTCTGTACCATTGAGAATGGCCTCTTCGGTAGATGTGAAAGGGGCGTGTTGTACGAGTTGGAACCCGCGTGAGTGATAAACCAATGTGTATCCGGCAATGCCTGTGGTGTTGTGGTATGCTTTGGCAAATCCTCCGTCAATCACCATGAGCTTGCCATCTGCTTTAATGGGGTTTTCGCCATTTGATGCGCGTACTGGCACGTGTCCGTTGATGATGTGGCGGTGCTTGCCGGTTACGCCAAAGGCGTCCATCAGGTGATCGCATATTTCAGGTTTTTCGCGCAGTGTGTAATACCAGCCTTTTGGCTCTTTGTGCGTTTCCTTATCAGCTATGAAATAGCGCTCGAAGGTTGTCATTTTAGCTTTGTCGAAGAGGGGCGAATCTGGGCCGCACCATAGATACCAGAAATAGTCGCACGCAAGGTTGTGCTCCTGACTGTCGACTTCTTCGTCGTATGCAGTGCGCACCAGTTGTTCCACGCGTTCCATTAGGTCGCGTCCGGCAACATTTTGCCCTTCCACGTTTACCTCTTTGAGTGTGCCGTCCTCATTCATTGGTACCGAGGCATGGAACAGCAGGTTCGAGTTGTATATGCCATACATGCCGCCATGCAGTAGCAGTTGTTGTACATGTGCTTGCAGACGGTCTGAAATTAAGAACGAGTGTTGCAGCTTGTCAATCAATTCTTGCTCCTCGGGCGTGAGGTCATAGGGGTGCTCGGGATTGATGGTTGGGAAGTTGCAGTCGGTAATGGGGTAGGTTACGCCTTCAATTGTGCAGGTTCCTTTTTGTGTATCAATAGTCTCAAGCAATCGTCGGTCATTCATGTTCCATTCGGGGTGCTTTTGATACAGTTGCCCTTCGAGCTTGAATTGAATGATGGCGATAGCCTTGTGCATTTGGGCTATGAGTTTGCAGGTTTTTTCGTTAGGGCGTCGTGAGGGGTCTTCTATTTTGGGGTGGAATATGCTGCAAGGGTCGTTGGCATAAGTTTCCATGGCAAATGTGGCCATAGGCACCATATTGATGCCATAGCCTTCCTCAAGCGTCTGTGTGTTGGCATAACGGAATGACAAACGCAGAACGCTGGCTATGCACGTTTTGTTGCCAGCGGCTGCTCCCATCCACAGAATGTCGTGGTTGCCCCATTGAATGTCCCAATGATGGTATTTGCTCAAAGTGTCCATTACAAGATGGGCTCCAGGTCCTCTGTCGAAGATGTCGCCAAGAATGTGTAATTGGTCAATGGCCAGACGCTGTATGAGTTCGCAGATGGCTTTAACAAAACCGGCGGCTCGTCCGGTGCCGATGATTGTTTGTATGATGACGCCTACGTAAGCCTGTTTGTTGCGGTCGTCGCTGCTTTCGTGTAGCAATTCCTCAATAATATAGGCAAACTCAGGGGGCAGACTTTTACGTACCTTTGAACGGGTGTACTTTGATGATACATTCCGGCATACTGCTATCAATTGGTTAAGAGTTGTTTGGTAGTAGTCAGAAAGGTCTGTATCATTTTGTTTTACTAATTCGAGCTTTTGCTTGGGATAGTAAATGAGTGTGCAAAGGTCACGTATTTCTTTTTCGCGCAGCGTGTTGCCAAATATTTCCTTTACTTTGCGTTTGATGTTGCCCGAGGCATTGCGTAGTACGTGCTGAAACGCCTCGTACTCTCCGTGCAAATCGGCCAGAAAATGCTCGGTAGGTTTGGGCAGATGTAGTATGGCCTCCAGATTTATTATTTCTGTAGTAACTTGCGAAATCGTGGGAAAATCTCTTGCAAGGAGCTTGAGGTATCTCAGGTCTCCATTTATGCTACGGTTTGATATTGTAGGTTTCGGCATAATGAATTGTTTTTAATGCCTCAAAGTTAGCATAATGAAGTTAGAGAGCAAAACGAATGGGCGTTTTGTTTTGGTAGACGAGCGTTGATGTGTGCGTTTTCTTTGTTGCACGCGGTTATTAAGCTTATGGGTGGCTCTAAAAATTCTGTTTTTAGCGTTCTGCAAATCTGAAATGTGATTTGCACTTCCGAGAGAGCGCAAATCCTTATTTCAACCCATTTTTGCGCAATACAAAAAAGGAGGATTGCGCATGTTGAATGGCATTCCTCCTGTATGAATATCGGGTTGTTAGCTATATGTCCTTATCCTTGAAATTTGCATACGAAGTCTTCGAGAGCTTCGTAGGTTTGCTTGCGTGCGGGTACAATGGGCAAGCGTAGAATGTTGGCAGCCTTTTTTTGAACAGCTAACAATGATTTGATGCCGGCAGGGTTGCCGTCGGCAGAAAGTAATTTGTATGCTGCGCTAAAGCTTCGGTGTAGTTTCAAAGCCGTGGTGTAGTCTGCTTGAATGGCGCTGTGTACCATGCAACCAAACTCTTTGGGGTAGGCGTTGCCAATAACAGATATGACTCCTTTGGCTCCGATGGTGAGCAGTTCGAAGGTGATGGCATCGTCGCCGCTCAGAACTTCAAAGCCCTTGGGGGCGCTCTCCACAATGTCTTCGATTTGCCCGATTTTGCCAGAAGCTTCTTTGATAGCAACCACGTTGGGGCATTCGTTGGCAATGCGCAAAGTTGTGGCTGCTTCGATGTTCACACCAGTGCGCCCAGGTACATTGTAGAGTACAACGGGCACGGGGCTGTTCTTTGCCACGGTAACGAAGTGTTGGTAGAGCCCCTCTTGTGATGGTTTGTTGTAGAAGGGTGCTACAATCAGAACGCCTTCAAATCCGCTCAAATCTTCGTTTTTCAAGTATTCTACAACATTGGCGGTGCAGTTGCCGCCAGCGCCCAAGAGCAGTGGAACTCTGTTGTTGTTTACTTTGAGCACACAATCCATGACGGCACGTTTCTCTTTGGCTGTAAGACATGGTGTTTCGGCAGTTGTGCCTAACACGCATAGAAAGTCTATGCCATTTTCGATTTGATCGTTTGTGAGTTTTTCCAAACTTGTAAAATCGATACTTCCGTCTTCATTAAAAGGCGTGACAAGTGCAATGCCAAGTCCTCTAAAAGGATTTACTCTTTCCATGTTATATGTGAGATGTGTTTTGTCAATTGTAATGTGCCGGCTACTTATGTGCCGGATTATCTTAAATGTAAGTAATGCAAAGATAGTGTAAAGCGTGCATAGTGCAAAGTGATGTGGTGAACTTTTTGTCATGTTATTAAGAAAACTGCATGACTGGTGGCATTATATCAGTATTTGTCGGGTGGATAAGCACAATGCTGGCAGCATTACTGTTGTGATGTAATACTGCCAGCAGGTGTTGGTATGTTGGCTACTTATTTATGCCTTCATCGAAGCTTTTGTCAAGTAGATGATTAGGGCTATGTAGGCAATGAGCGATACAATTTGTGATATGGGTGCGTTGATGTATGTTGTGTTGGCAAAGTTAAGTCCGCCAAATTGCATGCCGGCGCTGACGACTCCCATTAGTGCGCCACCAGCAATGAAGCCTGAGGCAAGGAGTGTGCCCTTTTCGTTGCGGCGTTGGTTGAGTGAAACGTCGGTAGAGCGTGTGTTGACGTACCAGTTGATCAGACCTCCGACAATGAGTGGCAAGTTAAGTTGAAGTGGAATGAACATGCCTAAAGCAAAAGCCAATGCTGATATGCCGCAAAGTGTGAGCACGATGGAGATGACTGCACCGATGCCATAGAGCAGCCATGGTGCTCCTTGGCCGCTCATGAGTGGCTCGATGACGGCCGCCATGGCACGTGCTTGTGGGGCTGCCATCACGTCAGAATTATCTGGTGTAAAGCCATAGGCTTTGTTCAATATCATGATGACACCTCCCACTGTGGCTGCTGATACCAAAATACCAAGGAACTTGAAGGTTTCTTGTTTTTTGGGGGTGGCACCAAGCCAATAGCCAATTTTGAGGTCGGTGATGAAAGCACCTGCAGATGAAAGTGCGGTGCATACCACACCGCCCATGATGAGTGCTGCGACCATGCCACCTGTACCTTTCAAGCCTACAACAACCATGATGATGGAAGAGAGTATGAGTGTCATCAATGTCATGCCGCTGACGGGGTTTGACCCAACAATGGCAATGGCGTTTGCTGCGACTGTGGTGAAGAGGAATGCGATAATTGCTACAATCAAAATGCCTACTATGGTGAACAAGAGATTGCCTCCCATTACGTCAAAGTAGAAGAAAAGTGCTGTGACAATGATGGTGAGCAATGAACCGATGGCAATGATTTTCATTGAAATGTCGCGTTGTGTACGCTCGACATGCTTCTCAATGTTTCCACTTTTGAATATCTGTCCAACTAAGCCAAATGCACTTTTGATTACGTTCCAGCTCTTTATAACACCAATGATGCCAGCCATGGCGATGCCGCCAATGCCAATGCTTTTGGCATAACTAAAAAGTTGCTCGGGTGATGCGCTGGCTGCTACTACACTATCGGCAATGGTCATGTCGGGGAAAATGAGGGCTATGCCTGGCACAATAACCCACCATACGGCAATGGAACCAAAGCAGATGATTGCGGCATATTTGAGTCCTACGATATATCCCATGCCCAATAGTGCAGCGCTGGTATTGATGCTGAATACGAATTTGGCCTTATCGGCAATGGTCGTTCCCAATTCGCAGCAGCGAGAAGTGAAATTCTCGTTCCATGCACCAAAGGCTGCTACTGCAAAGTCGAACAAACCGCCTACGATACCGGCTACGAGCAAGGGCTTGGCTTGTGAACCGCTGCGTTCGCCCGATATAAGGACTTGGGTTGAAGCTGTGGCTTCGGGAAAGGGGTATTTGCCGTGCATATCCTTTACAAAATACTTGCGGAAGGGTATCAAGAACAAAATGCCTAAAATACCACCGAGTACTGACGACAAAAATACCTGTAGGAAGTTGACGGTGAGTTCGGGATACTTGTGCTGCAAGATGTATAGTGCAGGCAGAGTGAATATGGCACCGGCCACAATCATGCCCGAACAAGCACCGATACTTTGGATAATGATGTTCTCGCCAAGTGGGTCCTTGCGGTGTGTGGCACCGCTTACGCCCACGGCGATGATGGTGATAGGAATGGCAGCCTCGAAAACCTGTCCAACTTTAAGGCCTAAGTATGCTGTGGCAGCAGAGAATATTACGGCCATGAGCAGTCCCCACACAATAGACCATGGAGTTACCTCGCGGTATTGCTTGCTGGGCTTCATGAGAGGTTCGTATTCTTCGCCCTCTTTTAGTGGGCGGAATGCGTTGTCGGGAAGTGATACTTCTTCTTTCATGTGTTATGGTTGTGATATGGTGTTACTACATTGTTTTACCACACGTCCACGCGGTTCTTCTTGGGAATGAACAAGGGGTCCTTTGATGTGATGTTGAACGCTTTGTACCATGCGTCAATGTGGGGCAGTGCGCCATTTACGCGCCAACGTGCAGGTGCGTGAGGATCGGTTTTGACCAGTTGACGCAGCATGGCTTCGCGTGTATTGTTAGCCCAAATCAAGCCATAGCTCAAGAAGAAGCGTTGGTTAGGTGTAAAGCCATCTTTTGTGTCAAGAGGGTGCTGCTGCATGGCATTTTGCAGTGCCTGATAGGCTATATTCAAACCTCCGTGGTCGGCAGTGTTCTCGCCCAAGGTGAGTTTGCCATTGGCATTGAGGTCGGGCAGAACTTTTATATTGTCAAAGAAGTCGCTCATGACTTTGGTACGCTTCTCAAATTCTGCTTTATCCTTAGGTGTCCACCAGTTCTTGAGATTGCCATCTTTGTCAAATTGTGCGCCTTGGTCGTCAAATCCGTGTGTCATTTCGTGTCCTATAACCACACCGATTGCGCCATAGTTGCATGCGTCGTCGGCCTCAGCGTTGAAAAAGGGTGGTTGCAGTATGCCTGCGGGGAAACAAATTTCGTTTGTCGTCGGATTATAATAAGCATTGATGGTCTGCGGTGTCATCAGCCACTCGGTACGGTCGGTAGGCTTGTTTACATGTTTGTCAATATAGTAGTTGCTCATAAATTGTGTGGCGCGTACCATATTGTCGTAGTAGCTCAGTGACTCGTCAATGTTGAGTTTGGAATAGTCCATCCACTCATCAGGATAGCCAATCTTTACGTAGAAACTGTTAAGTTTTTCGTGGGCTTTCTTCTTAGTTTCTGTGCTCATCCACTTTTGTTGGTCAATACGTTGTCCGAGGGCTGTTTGCAGGTTCTTTACCAGTTCAACCATGCGCTGTTTAGATGATTCAGGGAAATACTTTTCAACGTACAAGCGGCCAACAGCCATGCCAAGTGCGCCTTCGACAGCACCTACGGCACGCTTCCATCGCGGTTTGTCTTGTTCTGCACCGGCCATCGTACGATTGTAGAAGTTGAAACTCTCTTGGCGGAAACGGTCGCTCAGTGAACTGCTTGCATCGTCAACGATTTTGTAGTAAAGGTAGGCTTTCAGTTCGTCTATACTGCATTCTTGCAGGATCTTTTCAACCTCATGTATGGGTTCAGGTTGGTTGACGGAAATGTCGTTGAAGGCTGGTACACCATTAAGCAAGAATAGTGTGCTCCAATCAATGCCTGAAAAGTCTGAGAGGAGTTTCTGGTACGACATTTTGTGGTAGTTCCCCTCTACATCGCGTTGCTTTGTGGCACTATATGAGGCGGAAGCTATGCGTGTTTCGATTTTTAATACAGCCTCCATCGCTTTATCTGCTTTATCGGGCGTCATGCCCGTCATGACAAACAGATTTTTGACATAGGTGCGGTAAGCTTCGCGAATTTTCTTTGTAGGTTCGTCATTTTCGAGATAGTAGTCGCGTTCACCCATAGAAATGCCGCCTTGATTGATTTGCATCAAATTCCATTTGGCGTCTTTCAGATCAGCGTCGCAACCAAAACTAAAGAAGTTTGATATGCCATGTGACTGTAACTTGGCCATTTCGTATTGCACATCTTTGCGGGAATTGATACTTTGCACTTCGTCAAGCAGGGCTTTTATTGGGGCGTAGTCCTCTTTGTTGCGGCGTACGCTGTCCATAGCCAAACGGTAAAGCGATCCTATTTTCTGCTCTAAAGAGCCTTGCTTGTGTTGCTTGGCTGCCATTTCTTCAATAAGCCCGCGCAGTTGCTTGCGGTTGTTTTCGGCCAAAGCATCGAATTGTGCGTAGCGCGAATATTCAGGTGTGAGCGGGTGGGCGGCAGTCCAACCACCAGTTGCGTATTGGTAGAAGTCTGTACCGGGCTTGGCATTCAGGTCCATGTTGACCTTGTCTATGCCAGATGAAAGTTTGTCTTGCTGAGCCCAAGCTGATGTGGCTGCAAAAGCAAATACTGGTAAAATGTATTTTATATTCATTGGTAAGGATTGTTTTTATCAGTGTAATGTGTCTTTGGGTGAGAAAGGTGGCGTCGCTATGGATAGGTCTTTATGTGGTTGATGTCTTTTATTCGTAGGCAAATAACAATACTCTCTCGTCCAAGTATATAACATAGGGACTTTGTTTTGTTATTATACTTACTTAAACTTCTGCATTTTTACTCTCCCAAAGCTTCCATAGCCTTTTCCCATGCATCTTCTGCCTGAGACAGGTCTTGTTGTATTTGGCCATATTGGCTAAAAAGTGCAGTGTCGGCGGCACCTTCAGGAGTGGCAAGCTTGGCTTCGAGTGCAGCTTTTTCACTCTCTAAACGAGAGACTTCGGTTTCGCAACGTTCAACCTCTTTTTCAAGTTTGCGGCGGGTCTTGGCTTGTTCCTTTCGCTCTTCATATGAAAGCTTACCCTCTGACATCTGTGGTTGGGTGCTATTGGAATATGCGGAATTTGTTGTGTTTGCAGAAGGTGACCCTGTTGCATGTAGTTCGTCAAGCGACTCCATCTCTTTCTTCTGTAGAAAGTCATAGATGCCGCCAATGTGCTCTCGTACTTGTCCACCTCCAAATTCGTAGACTTTGCTGACAAGTCCGTCAAGGAAATCTCGGTCGTGGCTTACTACTATTACGGTGCCATCGAAGGATAATATGGCCTCCTTGAGAACGTCCTTTGTGCGCATATCAAGGTGGTTGGTCGGTTCGTCAAGAATAAGAAAGTTGACGGGCTCAAGCAATAGTTTAATCATGGCAAGACGTGAACGCTCGCCGCCAGAGAGCACTTTGACCTTCTTATCCGAGGCTTCGCCGCCAAACATAAATGCGCCAAGTATGTCGCGAATTTTAAGACGAATGTCTCCTTTGGCTACACGGTCTATTGTGTCAAATACCGTGCATTCGCCATCGAGTAACTGTGCCTGGTTCTGTGCGTAATAGCCAATCTCAACATTATGTCCGAGTTTGAGCGTGCCAGTATAGGGTATTTCGCCCATGATACATTTGACAAGGGTTGATTTACCCTCGCCATTTTTGCCGACGAAAGCGACTTTTTCTCCTCGTTTGATGGTGAGATTAACGTTGTGAAATACGCAATGTTCTCCATAGCTTTTCTCGACTTCGTCACATATTACAGGATAGTCGCCAGAGCGTGAACAAGGCGGAAACTTGAGATGCAGACATGAGTTGTCGACTTCGTCTACTTCTATGGGGACAATCTTTTCGAGTTGCTTGATACGGCTTTGTACCTGTACTGCCTTGGTAGGTTTGTAGCGGAAACGCTCAATAAAGTCCTTTATGTCTGCTATTTCCTTTTGTTGATTTTCGTATGCTCTGAGTTGCTGTTCGCGACGCTCAGCTCTGAGTTTCATAAACTCATCGTATTTAACCTTGTAGTCGGTTATTTTGCCGCATGATATTTCGAGTGTACGATTGGTTACATTATTGATAAAGGCACGGTCGTGGCTGACAAGGACAACGGCACTTGCAGAGTGGGCAAGGAATTTCTCAAGCCAGCGGATACTCTCAATATCAAGGTGGTTGGTGGGCTCATCAAGGAGTAAGATATCGGGACGTCGTAGCAATAATTTAGCCAATTCAATACGCATTCGCCAACCGCCTGAGAACTCTTTAGTGGGACGGTCGAAGTCCGAAGTAGAAAATCCCAGTCCTTGAAGTGTGCGTTCAAGTTCGGCGTGGTAATTCATGCCACCCATCATTTGAAAACGCTCGCTTTCATGCGTAAAGCGATCTACTAAAGCCATATAGTCAGCACTCTCGTAGTCGGTACGCTCAGCCAGTTGGTTATTGAGCCGTTCAATGCTTTCTTGCATCTCGCTGATGTGCTCAAAGGCTTTCTCGGCTTCTTGCATGACGGTATGCTCATCACTCAGCACCATAACTTGTGGCAGGTAACCAATGGTGATATCGTTTTGCACAGAGACCGTTCCAGAGGTGGGCTCTTGGTGTCCTGAAAGTATTTTTAGTAGTGTGGATTTTCCTGCACCATTTTTACCGACTAAAGCAATGCGGTCTTTCTTGTTAATGACAAAGGATACGTCAGAAAATAGGGGGCGTGCGCTGAATTCAACTGAAAGGTGTTCTACTGAAAGCATGATAATGTGCTAATGTGACGTTTGTTGCGTTTGCGGATATTGCAAGAATTTGCAACAATCTCAAATATATAACAACGGATATGCAGAGGCGCTAATAATCAAATGCGTAATTGAATTTGTACTTTATGCTATGATGGAGGTATTCCTCATAAAGTATTCCAATCTGCACATTTGCATAGCTGCACATCTGCATATCCGTGAGTGTGGTGTTTATTAGTAGCTGCGTGCCACAATAACTTTGCAAGTGGCTGGTTTTCCGCTTACCATGTCGGTGCCAGGGTTGCTTTGGTCGATGCCGAAAGGTACGCAACGTATTGTTGCTTGGGTATCAGCTTTGATCTTGGCTTCGGTTTCGGCCGTGCCGTCCCAAGGACAGAGGAAGAAGCCTCCATTCTTAATGCGTTGTTTGAATTCGTCGTAATTGTTACACTCAAAGGTGTTTTCTTCGAGACGTTTTTTGGCTTTGTCAAAGATGTTTTGCTGAATATCCTCAAGCAATTGCTTAACATCTGTCTCTTATACACATCTCCGAGCCCACGAGACACTCGCTAATCTCG
>ENA-UAKZ01000598-UAKZ01000598.1-human-gut-metagenome-genome-assembly--contig:-NODE-598-length-13048-cov-5.873239_pt1 | contig 13048 bp, 9 predicted proteins | sample MGYA00243693_ERZ654454 | MGnify/ENA primary metagenome ERZ654454 (study PRJEB26926, sample SAMN06164508) | human gut metagenome | biome: ENVO:00009003; feature: ENVO:2100002; material: ENVO:00002003... | reverse complement strand
GAGATTAGCGAGTGTCTCGTGGGCTCGGAGATGTGTATAAGAGACAGGAATTAAAATAATAGCTCTGTTTTCCGATTTTATAAAGACCTGTAACCCGGTAACCCTTTTTATCCAGGTAATATTTTTTCTTCTTAACCGTAATCCACTTCTTTTTCTGAACCTTGTCTGCCTTTATGTACTGGTAATGGATTCCATCCGCCGCCTTTTTCCAACCGGTAAATGGCTCCTTTGCCTCTGTTGTAGCTTCTGTTTTATCCTCTGTGGCGGCCTGCTCTGTTGTGGTATTATCAGAAGGATTCGGCGACACTGTTCCGGAAGCAAACACAGAATCATAATTCCCGGCATGTTCATAATAACTTACCGTAACAGTTGTAAGATTAATAATCCGTCCCCATTTAATCTGGCATCCATTCGGATAATTTGCTTCAGCTACCATAATAGTATTCCCACTTCTCGCTATGACAAACACAGAATGACTGCCATCAATTCTCACAATATCCCCAACCTGGATATTTGCTATCTGTGTCTTGCTTGGACTATTATATGTGGTCCATGTAGTATCGCCAAATACATCATAGCCTAATTTGTTGGCAAACCCCATGCACTGGGTTGCCAATATATGTCCACCTCCAGCAAAATGATTACAGGTACAGCCGCCTGTTCCATAAACATGGCTCACCCCCGAAGTCTTATGAAGCGTGCAGGGCTTGCTTGTATAACCATCCGAATTATCCTTTGTGCTTCCTACATGGTTCCAATACTTTCCGTCAGGAAATTTCGCCTTTAATTCTGTGATTCTGGTGTTAAAATCAACTCCTGCCGCCTGGCTGCTACACGGCGCTGCCATAAAAAGAAAACCGGCAAGACCAATGAATACCCGTATCCGTTTCCACACCAGGCTCCTGTGCTTCTTCTTTGAAATCATCTGTACCCTCCATCCTATTATCCTGCGTATTCTAGTCAACTGCTGCAATATATAATCATCATTATATACACGGTTCCTGTTAAATTCCTGTGAATAACAGCCAATTATTATTGTAACAGCTTTTTCAGATATTGTCCCGTATAACTTTCTTTACATTGTACTACTTCCTCCGGTGTTCCTGCAACAACAATTGTTCCACCCTTGTCACCACCCTCCGGTCCGATATCAATAATATAATCCGCGGTTTTGATGACTTCCAGATTATGTTCAATCACAACCACAGTATTGCCGCCCTCTGACAAACGCTGAAGTATCTCTACCAGCTTGTGCACATCCGCAAAATGCAGGCCTGTAGTAGGCTCATCTAATATATAAATGGTTCTTCCGGTACTTCTTCTGGAAAGCTCTGTTGCCAATTTCACACGCTGTGCCTCGCCACCGCTTAAGGTTGTGGAAGGCTGTCCCAATCGGATATAACCAAGACCTACTTCCTTTAGTGTCTCAATCTTCCTTAAGATAGAAGGAACATTTTGAAAGAAATTGCACGCCTCATCTACGGTCATATCCAGTACATCATAAATATTCTTACCTTTATAGGTAACCTCTAAGGTCTCTCTGTTGTACCGCTTGCCACCGCATACCTCACATGGTACATACACATCCGGAAGGAAATGCATTTCTATCTTGATAATACCGTCACCCTTACATGCTTCACAGCGTCCGCCGGAAATATTGAAGGAAAATCTCCCCTTCTTATAGCCCTTAGCCTTTGCTTCCTTTGTTCCTGCAAACAAATCCCGAATCATATCGAAAACTCCGGTATAGGTTGCCGGATTTGACCGTGGCGTTCTTCCAATCGGAGACTGGTCGATATTAATAACCTTGTCAAGCTGTTCCAGTCCTTCAATTGCATCATGGGCTCCTGATTTCATTCTGGCACGGTTTAACTCCTTCGCCAGATGCTTATATAATATCTCATTTACCAGGGAGCTTTTCCCGGAACCGGACACCCCGGTGACACAGGTCAAAACCCCCAGCGGAAATGCCACGTCAATATTTTTCAGATTATTCTGTCTGGCGCCCTTCACGGTAATCCAGCCCGTTGGTTCTTTTCGTTTTTCCGGTACCGGAATCTTGATTCTCCCGGATAAATAGGCACCGGTAATGGACTTCTTATTCTTCATAATCTGGGCTGCCGTTCCCTGGGCAATCACCTCTCCACCATTTTCTCCCGCACCGGGTCCGATATCCACAATATGGTCTGCCGCCAGCATGGTATCCTCATCATGCTCTACCACAATCAGGGTGTTGCCAAGGTCCCGGAGATGCTTCAGTGTTGCAATCAATTTAGCGTTGTCCCGCTGGTGAAGACCGATACTCGGCTCGTCCAAAATATAGGCAACCCCCACAAGTCCGGAACCAATCTGGGTCGCAAGCCGGATTCTCTGTGCCTCGCCTCCGGATAACGTACCAGTAGGTCTGTAAAGTGCAAGATAATTCAAACCTACATCCATTAAGAAATTCAGTCTCGCCTTAATTTCTTTCAAAATTCCCCCGCCAATAAACTGCTGGCGCTCCGTAAGCTCCATATTGTCCAGAAATTCCACCAGCTTATCTATAGACATGGTGGTAATCTCATATATATTCTTGCCTGCAACCGTAACAGCAAGGGATTCTTTTTTCAGCCGCTGTCCCTCACAGACATCACAGGGCGTTATAGTCATAAAGGTCTCATACTCTTCCTTCATGGACTCAGAACCTGCCTCACGGTAGCGTCTCTGTACATTGCGAATCAGTCCTTCAAATGCCACATCATATATTCCTTCACCGCGCTGTCCCTTATAATGAACCTTAACCTCATGTCCATTTGTACCATGGAGAATAATATTTCTTGCTTCCTCTGTCATCTGGTTAAATGGTGTATTTAAGTCAAAATTATACTCCTCTGCCAGAGCATCCAGTATGGCTCTTGTATAGGATTTCTTATCTGTACAGGACTGCCAGCCCAGAACGGCAATCGCACCATCTGCTATGGAAAGACTCTGGTCCGGTATCATCAAATCCACATCAAACTCCATCTTATAGCCAAGTCCAAAACAGGCTGGACAAGCCCCGAATGGATTATTAAAGGAAAAGCTTCTCGGCTCAATCTCATCTATACTGATTCCGCAGTCCGGACAGGAAAAGCTGGAACTCATATTAAGCGGTTTGCCGCCAATCACATCTACCACCATAATACCTTCTGCCAGCTTCATAACCGCTTCAATAGAATCATTTAAACGTCTCTCAATCCCCTTTTTTACTACAAGACGGTCTATCACAATGGAAATATCATGCTTTTTATTCTTATCCAGAGTAATCTCCTCTTCCAAATCATACAGGGAGCCATCCACAATAACACGTACATATCCGCTTCTCTTCGCCTGGGCGAGAACTTTTTCATGTCTTCCCTTTCTTCCCCTGATAACCGGTGCCAACAGCTGGAATTTCGTGCCCTCCGGCAGCTCCATAACCGCATCCACCATCTGGTCTACTGTCTGCCTCTTAATCTCTTTCCCGCATTTCGGGCAATGAGGAATTCCGATTCTTGCATACAAAAGCCGGAAATAATCATAGATTTCCGTCACCGTTCCCACTGTGGAACGGGGATTGCGGTTCGTGGATTTCTGGTCAATGGATATTGCCGGAGATAAGCCCTCAATTTTCTCCACATCCGGTTTCTCTGCCTGTCCTAAAAATTGTCTTGCATAAGAGGACAGGGATTCCATATAACGGCGCTGTCCCTCTGCATATATTGTATCAAATGCAAGAGAAGATTTACCGGAACCGGAAAGACCGGTAAGAACCACCAATTCGTCTCTTGGAATCTTAATATCAATGTTCTTTAAATTGTGCTCCTTTGCACCCCTGATTGTAATGTATTGCTTCATTGGTTTGTTCCTTTCTGTTACTGTCTGAATATAATACATTTCACCAGTAACTTCTTTTCATATTATTGATTATTATTAAATTATTTGCAAGAATTTATTATTTTTAGGTCTGGGACATTTTTCAAATAGATTCTTGACGTTTTTTTCTTTATCACTCACAACCGAACCTCAGTTCGCACAGGTAAAAGTATATCAGAATGTTCAAAAAAAGTACAGAACAAAATCGAATATTTGTTCTGTACTTTTATATATCAGCGTATATTTACTTATTGAAACCTCTTGCATCACTGCCACTTGTCCGCCATCGTATAAAACTGATAATACATTCCCTGCTTCTCCATTAGTTCATCGTGGCTTCCCTCCTCCACGATGCCCTCCTGGGTAAGCACCAGTATCCGGTCCGAATTTCGGATGCTGGAAAGTCTGTGTGCAATCGTCAGTGTTGTTCTTCCCTTCGACAGCTTTACCAGGGACTTTGCCACCTCAAACTCACTCTCATTATCCAATGCCGAGGTAGCCTCGTCCAATATGAGAATTGGCGGATTTTTCAGGAAAACCCTGGCAATACTGATTCTCTGTTTCTGTCCGCCGGATAACTTCACACCCCGCTCTCCGATGTACGTGTCATAACCATCCTTGAGCTCATTTATAAATGCATCTGCCCCTGCAAGCTTTGCCGCCGCTATCACCTGTTCCCGGTCTGCATTCGGTTTTCCGTAAACAATGTTGTCATAAACCGTTCCGGAAAACAAATATACATCCTGCTGGACAATACCGATATGCCGCCGCAGGCTCTTTAACGTATAGTTCTTGATATTTCTTCCATCTAACCGGATACAGCCAGTATCAATGTCATAGAACCTTGGTATCAGATTACAGAGTGTCGTCTTACCACCGCCGGACGGACCCACAATAGCAACCTTTTCCCCCGCCTTTATGGATAAATTCAGATTTGAAAACACCATATTGTGGTCATCCGGATATTCAAAGCTTACATTTTCAAACTCGATATCTCCAGATACATGTTCCAAAGGCTGTGCCCCTTCTTCGTCAAATATGTCAATATCCGCATCCATAATCTGCAAAAAGCGCTCAATACCCGTCATGCCCCGCTGGAACTGCTCGGCAAATTCTATGATTCTCCGTATCGTGGCAATCAGGGTTGTAACATAGAGCATATATGCCACCAAATCGCCAGGCTTTATCAGCCCCTTAACCATAAAAATCCCACCGCCTGTCACCACAGCAAGATACATAATGCCATCAAACATTCTCGTGGTTGTCTGAAATGCCGCCATATACTTATAGGTTTCTTTTTTTATCTCAAAGAAATGCTCATTGTCCACAGCAAATTTCTCATTTTCCATATCCTCATTTGTAAAAGCCTTCACTACCTTCTGCCCCAAAAGACTATCCTCAATACGGGCATTCAACTCTCCAATCTGATATCTCTGCTTGGAAAATGCCCGCTTCATTTTTCTATTTAAAGCCATACAGGTAAAAAACATAATCGGCACGATACAAAAAATAATCAAGGTAAGCCAGAAATTAATTCCAGACAAAATAATAAATCCAGCCACCGCCTTGATTGCCGCAATGAAAAACTCCTCTGGACAGTGATGGGCAAACTCGGTCACATCAAACAGGTCATTGGTAATCCTGCCCATAATCTGACCCACCTTTGTATTGTTATAATAGGTATTGGAAAGCTTCTGAAGATGGGAATAGGCATCCCTTCTCATAGTGGTCTCAATTTTAGCGCCCATTACATGACCCACGTCTGCCATATAATAATTGGCAATACTGTCTATCATTCTAAGTCCCAAATACAATGCACCCAGCATCAAAATGGTTCTGACTGACAGCGACGCCAAATCCCGCATTCCTTCATTGGTAATATACCGCATGATGAGAGGCAGCACCAGTTCGCAGATGGTTGTCAGTGCTGCGCAGAACAAATCCAACGCTACCGTTCCCACATGCGCCCTGTAATAGGGAAGAAACCTCTTTAAAAGCTCTGTTGTCGTATATTCTCTGTTATTCATTCTTCTCACCTCAATACTTTATTGTGCACGAAAAGTGATTAGAGTATAGCAGACAATTTAGGAAAAGTACAATCTATTTTTTACTGCCTGCCTTTTCCATATTTCCGATTTCCTTAAGTTTTTTTAAGATTTCTTAAGATTATATTTATTGTATCTTCATAAATTTTGTGATATTTTGGGATAATACGATTAACATAATTTAACAAGTAAATGAAGATATGAAACAATCATTTACAATATAGATAATGGAGGCAATTATGAACAATGTATTAGAATATCTCGAGGCCAGTGCCGCCGCTTTCCCTGGTAAAACGGCAGTGAAAGATGATAAAACCTCCTGTACGTACAGTGAACTGCTGACTGATGCGAAAAAAGCCGGCATACTGCTGGCAAAGCAGACAGATATCAAAAAACCAATTGCCGTGTTTATGGATAAAGGTGTTATCACCTTAAAGGCATTTATGGGCATCCTGTATGCGGGATGTTTTTATACACTGGTAGACCCGTCTTTTCCTGCCGGCCGAATCCGGCAGCTTCTTGATACATTAAATACGGACGTGATAATAACGGAAGAGGCGCATGCGGAAAAGCTTCACAACGCAGGTTATAATAAAACAATTATATATGCAGAAGAATTGTTCCGTTCGGAAGTAGATGAAACCGCTGACACAATGCTTATGCAGCTTCGGCATAAGCTGACAGACACTGACCCTGTTTACTGTAATTTTACATCTGGCTCCACCGGTATTCCTAAGGGCGTTCTAATCTGCCATCGTTCCGTCATTGATTTTATCGAGCAGTTTACCCAGACATTTGGTATTACCTGCGATGACGTAATTGGTAACCAGGCACCCTTTGATTTTGATGTATCGGTAAAGGATATCTACAGCACCCTAAAGCTTGGAGCAACCCTGATAATCATTCCAAGGTCTTACTTTATGTTTCCCAATGCAGTGGTAGACATGTTAGACGACAACAAGGTAACCACCCTGATTTGGGCAGTATCGGCACTTTGCCTGTTAAACCGCCTGCACGGACTAAAATACAAGGTGCCATCAGAAATCAACAAAATTATGTTCAGTGGTGAAATGATGCCGATAAAGCAATTAAATATCTGGCGCTCCTACTATCCGGATGCCATGTTCGTCAATCTGTACGGTCCGACTGAAATCACCTGCAACTGCACATATTATATTATAGACAAAGAGTTTTCGGAAAACGAAAAGCTTCCGATGGGACAGGCATTTACCAATGAACGAGTATTCTTATTGGATGCTGACAACAACGAAATCCCATATACCAAATCAGGCGTAACCGGCGAACTATGCGTAGCAGGCACGTCACTTGCACTGGGCTATTACAACGCTTCTGCCGCTACGAAAAAGGCCTTTACACCAAACCCATTACAACCCAGCTGGCCGGAAACCATATATCGGACCGGTGACCTGGCATACTACGGAGCCGATGGAATGCTCTACTTTGCCGGGCGGATGGATTTCCAAATAAAGCATATGGGACACCGGATTGAACTTGAAGAAATCGAAAGTGTTCTTGACAGTGTCCACACTGTAGAACATGCCTGCTGTTTTTTTGATGAGAAAAAAGGGAAAATTGTTGCTTTTTACGTAGGCGGTAAGGACAAGAAGCAGATTCTTAACGATATGAAACAAAGAATCCCAGAATATATGCTTCCAAATATTCTCCGCTGTGTGGAGTCCCTTCCTCTCACAAAAAACGGAAAAACGGACCGTAACCTTATAAAAGAACTTTATCTGAACGAAACGAGGAAATGAAAGGGGGAATTACATGCGACAGGACATGCTTCCATTAATAGCTTCCCATTACGGAACACCCACATATGTATTTGACATGCAAAATCTGTCTAAGCGGGTTGCGCTGCTGCGAAGCAAGCTCCCGGCGGGAACACAGCTATGCTTTGCTATGAAGGCAAACCCTTTTTTGGCAGGCGCACTTTCCCGGCTGACAGACAAGCTGGAGGTGTGCTCCCCAGGCGAATATGAAATCTGTATCCGGGAACAGATAGACCCTGAAAAGCTTGTGGTATCAGGAGTCAGCAAAACCAGGGAATCCATGGAACGAATTCTATCCTACAGCCATGGTGCAGGCATCTACACAATAGAATCCGAACTGCACTACACAATTCTCAGACAATGTGCCGACCGGCTTGACAGAAGACTTAAGATACTGCTGAGACTTTCCAGCGGCAATCAATTTGGTATGGATGAAGACACTCTGGAACGAGTACTTACTATGATACAGACGGATAACTGCATGGATGTAATCGGAATCCATTATTACTCCGGTACACAAAAAAAGGAACAAAAAATAGAACAGGAATTACAACGACTGGATGCCTACGGCAAACAGCTTGTGGATAAATATAATTTAAACGGCTTAGAGCTGGAATATGGACCCGGTCTTATGGTTTCCTATTTTGAAAATGCCAGTACTGCCGAGCTTACCGCATCTGACGAAAATCATCAGCTTGACATGTTAAACCATTCTCTGTCAGACATAACCTCATATCAACACATTTCTATTGAGCTTGGAAGATTTCTGGCATGGGACTGCGGATATTATATGACACAGATTATGGATATTAAACATACCGCCGGTACCGGCTTTGTAATTGTAGATGGCGGTATCCATCACATAAATTATTACGGACAAATGATGGGCATGAAAAAGCCCTATATGCAGATTATACGAACCAAGGATACCCCTGGAAATGTCGGAAAATGGACCATTTGTGGCTCACTATGTACTGTAAATGATGTGCTGGTCCGGCAGGCAGAGCTGGATGTCTTCGATATCGGTGACATTTTAGTCTTTGAGCGCTGTGGTGCCTATGCTGTAACAGAGGGTATGGCACTATTTTTAAGCCGGGAGCTGCCACAGGTGCTCTTAGTTGACACAGATGGAAATATTCAGATTTTAAGAAACCAGACACAAATTAATGTATTAAATGGAAGAATGGAGGAAACAGAACATGGAAGAATTAATTGAAATTTTAGAGGAGCTTTTACCGGGAGAAGATGTGGCAAACTGTACCACACTAATTGATGACCACATTTTAAATTCTTTTGGCATTTTGTCTCTTGTATCAGAAATTGAGGATGCATTTGATATCGAAGTGTCTCCAGCTGAGCTGACGCCCGACAATTTCAATTCCGCAGCAAAGCTCTGGGATATGATTAGCCGGTTAAAGGAGGAAAATTAGATTGGAGTATCATTTACTGACCTACAGTCTGTTGTTTCTACCTGTTGTAATTCTTTTATATCAGCTTACACCAGCCCGCTTCCGCTGGCTGGTGCTTCTTACTGCCGATTATGTGTTTTTCTGGATGGTCAGCAAATGGCTGATTCTATATCTGTTCATAGCAACATTTGCCACCTATGGCACAGGCAGGCTTCTTGCCTATGTCTCTGAACATGCATCTGTAAAAGGAAAACAACTGACAAAAAAGAAACGTTATATTCTTGCCGGCGGCATTGCGGTTACACTTGGAATGCTGATTGTATTCAAATACTTAAAGGTATTCGGACTTACTCTCATTGCCCCTATTGGAATATCCTACTATACACTGGAATCCATATCCTATATGACAGACGTATACAGAGGAACTATCACGGCTGAGAAAAATCTGGCAAAGGTTGCCCTGTTCTTAAGCTTTTTCCCACAAATCATGGAGGGGCCCATCAGCAAATTTTCTGAAACAGCTGAGCCCCTCTATGCCGGAAAGAACATTGAATATAGCAATCTGGTATCCGGATACCAGCGGATTTTGTGGGGTCTGTTCAAAAAAATGATGGTTGCCGACAGACTTGCCCCTGTAATCTTCAAAATCTTTGGAGACTACGAAAAATACGATGGTTCAGCAATCGCTGTTGCAGTAGTCTGTTATACCATTCAGCTCTATACAGAATTTTCGGGATGTATGGACATCATACTGGGAAGCGGCGAAATATTCGGTGTGAGGCTCCCGGAGAATTTCCGCCAGCCATTTTTTGCCAAAAATGCCTCTGACTTCTGGCGCAGATGGCATATTACCCTGGGAAGATGGCTGAAAGACTATATATTCTATCCACTCTCCCTGGCAAAGCCTGTTAAAAAACTTGCCAAAAAAGTGAAGGGTGTCTGGGGCATTGGCATCAGCAAATTTGTGGCACCAATTATTGCATTGTTTTTTGTATGGCTTTCAAACGGTATCTGGCATGGAGCCGGATGGACATATCTGTTTTATGGCATGTACTATTTTGTATTGATTTTTATTGAAAATATAACAGAAGCGCCAATAGAAAAATTTATTGAGCGAAAGAACATACACACAGAAAAAATGGGCTGGCGTCTTCTTACCGCATTAAAGCTTTTTATAATTGTTAATGTGGGGGAATTATTCTTTCGTGCCAGCAGTATTACCCAGGGCTTCCACATGCTGGGAAGGATTTTTACCAGCTTCCATATTTCTGTGCTGAAGGAAATGGACTTTGGTTTGGACAACTATGACATTCTTCTTTCACTTGGAGGAATATTAATTGTACTCATTGTGGACATTATTCATGAAAAGGGTATTTCCATCCGGGAGAAAATTGCTTCCTTCAACCTTCCTCTCAGATGGAGCTTCTGGTATGCCGTTATTCTCTGTATCGTAATATTTGGTGCCTATGGCGCTGGTTATACGGTAGTAGATATGATTTATGCCGCCTATTAGATACCGGCTGCTTTAATGGAGGAATCAAACATTGAAAACACACAGGAATTTATTGAAATGCACAGGGTTCTTACTTGGCCTTGTTATACTACTTATTATAATTTCATTCTTTTTTCAGCGAAAGGATGGTCTTTATGTATATGACTCCCTTTCTGTCAGTGTAAAAACCGCAGACATAAAAGCAGAGCCTGACAACAGTCTGGATGTACTCTTTTTCGGTGACAGTGAAAGCTATGCCGCTTTTTCTCCCCGGCATTTATACTCCAAATATGGCTATACATCCTATGTGTGCGGTACAGCGGCACAAAAAGTCTGCGATACCTACGCAATTTTAAAGGATGTCTTTGAAACCCAATCTCCAAAGGTTATTGTACTGGAAACCAACTGTCTGTTTCGCGATTTGAAATCAAAGGAGGAGAATCCGGATTTAGTCATGAACTATTTAACGGACACCCTTCCTGTATTTGCAAATCACACAGCCTGGAAAAAGGCTGCCCGAAAGCTGCTGCCAAAAAGCCGGGATGAGCGACGCAGAAAACAAAAAGGGTTCATTGTAAGAAAGAATGTAATACCCTATAAAGGCGGCAAATATATGAAAAAAACTAAGAAAAAAAAGACTGTCAAGAAGGACATTTCTTCTTATCTGGAGCAAATCATTACCCTTTGTGAAGAAAACCAGGCAGAGCTTCTTTTGGTAAGCACACCATCGCCAAAAAACTGGAACTACAAAAAGCATAATGGTGTGAAAGAGTGGGCAGATTCCCACAGCATTGATTATATTGACTTAAATCTTGACAAGGGAATTAAAATAAATTGGAATAAGGATACCAAGGACGGAGGCGACCATTTAAATCTCAACGGTGCAAAAAAGGTGACAAGCTTCATGGGGGAATATTTCCGTGCAAATTATCCACTGGAGGATAAGCGCGGCAAATCCGACCATTAAATTCACTCCACCACAGACAACAATTCAACCTGGGAATGAACAGAGTACGGGCTGCTGAAAATGAAAAGTTTATCATGAAAATATTCAAAGGAAAGACACTCATAATTCAGATTTTCAAATATGCACTTTTCATTTTCGGTTTCCCAATCATACCGGTACACCCCATCATTCCGCAACAGATATAAACAGTTCTTTTCACAACAAAAACCGGCAATCTGCTCTCCTTCCTGGACTTTGTAAAGCATTTTACATTCTCCCGTCTCCGGAAAAAATTCATAAAAGGCATCCAGAACCTTAAAATCCTTTGTGGGGTTTTCCTGATATCCTGGAGTCCCTTTCCCATATTGTGCTATCATATATGCATGGTTATTATAAAAACCAATCTGGGATGCCGATAATCCTGCCTCAGCATAATCATAATCTGTCTCCACAATCTCCGGAATTTCCTCCTCTATACCAAGATATCTGCAGGTTACATCAAAGCTCAGTCGAAGATATTTCTCCTGTATTTTAGCATAGGTATTATATCCATAACAGGAATATTGAAAACCATCCGCATGTTCCACAAAGACAAGCTGTGGATTTTCTTCCCCTAACCAATGGTCTGCGGCGATATCGTACCCCTCAAACTCAAATATCCCATAATCCTCCGTGGTATTTACTTCTGTGTGTGTTGCTGCCCATTCACTTACATTAATACCTTCTTCACTTCCGTGGTAGTATATTAAATCATATTGATAATCCTCTTTTCTTCCATTATTCCCATCATTAATTCTTCCGGACACAAAAACATCATTGTCATGTGCTTTCATACCGATAATTCTATATTCGTCGGTAATAAATGTATTTTTGTTTTCTGAAAAGCTATAGCTATACAATTCTCCTCCCTGATTCGCCGTTGCGTAATATAGTACATCATTATTACAAGCCATAAATTCTAAATCTTCTACCTGTACTAATTCCTCCATTGAATCATAATCACATATTGCGTTGTTATGATAAACATATGTATTCGTACTATTTTCACAAATAAAATTATGCGAGCCCAGTGTTCCATCCACTGAGAATACATTACAGTTAGTCGTGACACCAGCCATGTCGCCATGGGTGAATTTATTTAACAATGTGTCCGCATATGTGCATCCTTGTAATATCAGTATTGCAACAATACACAGGCAAAGGAGCAGCTTATTTTTGTATCCTTCCCGTTTGAATCGCCTAGTTTTCATCCAGCATTTCCTCCATACATATATTATTTGTCTTTAATCCCGATTAAACTAATAGGCTCTCCGTTACCATCTTTATAACCGGATACGGCAGCTTCTAAAGAGCTATAAGATTTCGTACCCTCGTAGTCATTGTGTACTACATATACTCCATTCTCCTTCGTAATGCTTACCGTATGTATCTGCGAACCTAAATTTCTGTCTCTTATACACATCTGACGCTGCCGACGAACTCTAGGGTGT
>ENA-UAKZ01000595-UAKZ01000595.1-human-gut-metagenome-genome-assembly--contig:-NODE-595-length-13129-cov-5.007649_pt1 | contig 13129 bp, 19 predicted proteins | sample MGYA00243693_ERZ654454 | MGnify/ENA primary metagenome ERZ654454 (study PRJEB26926, sample SAMN06164508) | human gut metagenome | biome: ENVO:00009003; feature: ENVO:2100002; material: ENVO:00002003... | reverse complement strand
TCAAACGGGAGCGACAACCCGACAAAATGAAAAAATAGCCCCTGCGGACGGAAAATTTCCGTCCGCTTCCTATTTCGGTACAGCCGGAAACGCCTATCTTTTTTCCGACAAGGCTGCGGCCCACTCCGGCTCGCGGAATCCGACCAAAATCTTGTCGGAAGCGATCAGCAAAGGCCGTTTCACCAACATACCGTCGGTCGAAAGCACGCGGATCAGCTCTTCGCGCGGAGCCGTGCGGACCTTTTCTTTCAAGTTGAGCGCCTTATAACGCAGACCGCTGGTATTGAAAAATCTATTGACCGCAAGACCGCTGCGATCGATCCACTCTTCGAGCTCCGCTTCGGAGGGATTCTGCTGCACGATATCGCGCACTTCGACTTCGATCCCGCGCTCCTGCAACCATTTAAGGGCTTTCTGACAAGTGCTGCAACGGGGATAGCAAATAAACAAGGGTTTCATTTTCATCGTATTTCGAAATACAAATATAGTGAAAACCGAGGGCTGAATCAAATTTGCACGAACCGACGCTCGAAGCATGCGCCGAGGACGCTCGTGAACTCTGCCATGCAAGGATGAGAAAACTGAAAATTAAGTTTGGCCTGCCGCTTGTCTTCCATTATCTTTGCAGAAGATAGGATACGCCTCGGAAAACTGAGAGTAAGCTCCCGTTTTCTTCTCGACTTTCACTATCTTTGCAAAAGATCGGAAGCGGTTCGACAATCTTCGCGTGCAAGTCCCGCACGATTGCTCTCACCTTTCCCTGTCTTGGAAAAACGGAACCGAAGAATTTATGCTGCAACAAACCATCCGGAGTTGGATCGACCAACTGCTCGTTTACATCGGAATCTCTGCGGACAGCGCCCGCGGCATCGACCAATGGGTCATCCTGGCCATCATCGTCGCCATCGGCGTAGGGCTGGACTTCCTGATCCGCCTGCTGTTGTTGCAGGTCGTGCGACGCGTCGTCAAGCAGACCAAAGTCACGTGGGACGACATCATCTTCGACGACAAAGTCCTGCGGCGGCTGTGCCACATCGTCACCCCGATCCTGGTGGTGGTGATGCTGCCCATCGCCTTTCCCGATCAAAACGGCCTCGTCGTCCTGATCACGCGGCTGGTACAGATAGCGATCGTCATCGCCGTCCTGCGCTTCGTCAATTCCCTGCTGGAAGCCATATTTCAACTGATGGGCCGCCGGGAGGAGTGGAAAGGCAAGCCGCTGAAGGGCTTGATGCAGACCGGACAGGTCATCGCCTTCCTGGTCGCCGTCATCCTCGTCTTCTCGATTCTTCTCGACCGCTCTCCGGCGATGTTCCTCACCGGTCTGGGCGCTTCGGCCGCGATCTTCATGCTGGTCTTCCGCGACAGCATCCTGGGTTTCGTATCGGGCATCCAACTGTCGGCCAACAACATGCTCAAAGTCGGCGACTGGATCAGCATGCCCAAGTACGGCGCCGACGGCACGGTGGAGGAGGTCACGCTCAACACGGTCAAAGTCCGCAACTGGGACAACACGATCGTCACCCTCCCGCCCTACCTGCTGGTGAGCGACTCGTTCCAAAACTGGGAAGGAATGCGTTCCTCGGGAGGGCGCCGCGTCAAGCGCTCGATCAATATCGACATGACCAGCATCCGTTTCTGCACACCCGAAATGCTGGAGCGATACAAGCGCATCGACCTGCTGAAAGATTACATCGCCCGGACCCAGCAGCGGGTCGAGGAGTATAACCGGCAACACGACATCCCCTCCGGTGAAGACAAAATCAACGGACTGCACCAAACCAACATCGGAGTCTTCCGAAACTACCTGAACCTCTATCTCAGGCAGAACGAACGGGTCAATCAAAACATGATGGTACTCGTCCGGCAACTGCAGCCCACCGAACAAGGCCTCCCGATGGAGCTTTACTTCTTCACCGACACGGTGGACTGGGTCCCGTACGAAGGCATTCAGGCCGACGTATTCGATCACGTGCTGGCCGTCATCCCCGAATTCGACCTGCGCGTTTTCCAAAACCCTTCGGGCAACGACCTGCGGACGCTGACCGGAAAAACCGATACCAACCATTAAGACGCTATGAAAAAACTGCTGCTCGCCCTCTTCCTCGTTTTCACCCTGCCCCTGTCGGCAGAGGAACAGCCTGCCGTACCGACAGCCGACGAACAGGCCGCCGCTCTGATCAACGCCCAGGAGTGGTTCCGGCTCGAAGCATGCTACCCGGAGATCCGCGACGAACTGTCGCCCTTCGTCCGGCTGCTCTGCGAAGCCTCTCTGGGCAGTCATTTCAACCGGCTGCCGGAGAGCTGCAATGCCATCGGGACGCTGCTCAACGACTACCAACAGGAACTCTTCGCCGATCCCGAAGGCTCGATGCTCGGCTGGCTCCTCTCCATGCTTATCGGCAACCTGCAGGAGCTGGGCGCCTACGAACAGGCGGCCGACCTGCTCACCCAGTTCGCTGCCGGACAGAGCGAGGAAGAGAGGGCTTCGACCCTGGCGACCCAACGGTGGTTCCAAACCATGGCCCGACATCCGCGCACGTCGCTCACGAAACCCGACGGCGAAATCCGGCTGCCGCTGACCGTCGGAAGCGAAACGGTCAAAAGCCCGCTGGACGGCACGGACAAAAAGGTCCATAACTTCTATACCGACATAACGATCGGCGGCCGCACCGAGCGCTTCATCTTCGACACGGGTTGCAGCGGCGCCAGCTTCGTTTCGGCGGAATTCGCCAAGCGCCACGACCTCGAAATCATCTGCTATTCGATTTCCGTGAGCGGTATCGGCGGCAACGGATTCGTGAAATTCGCCACGACCGACTCCATGCAGATCGGACCGGTCACGATCCGCCACCCCTACTTCATGGTCTTCGACAACGACGAGGCTTCGGACCAAATCGGCCATATCGAAGCCGTCCTCGGCACCGACTTCATGCGTCTGGCCGGCCAGATCGAGCTTCGCCCCAAAGAGGGTTTCTTTCTCCTGCCCGCCACTCCGGAACCGACCCCTGCAAGCGGGCGAAACCTGATGCACGACACCTCCTCGGGACAATATATTCTCAACACGCTCGTCGCCGGAAAAGACACCGTCCCGATGGTCTTCGACACGGGCAACTCCCGCACGGGACTTTCGCCGAACTACTACACCCTGCACCGCGAAGAGATCGACCGCAGCGGGAAAAAGCGGGAAACGGCCGCAGGAGGTTTCGGCGGAATTTTGCGAGGTACGGGTTACGACCTGAAGAATATAACCTTCACGATCGGCAACGGCTCCCGCACCCTGAAAAAGGTGACCGTCACAGCTGACTTCGGCCCCGCATCCGAACAACCCTATTTCGGTTCGCTCGGAATGGACCTTTTCGAAAAGTTCGACCGCATCGTCTTCGACTTCGGCCGGATGTTCGTTACGGCGGAATAAATCCAACGCTTTTTCGTCCCGCACCCTGCACGACCGAACTACCCGTCCCTTCCTAAAAATTTTTCGCAAGACGATGAACGCAACGACAACCGTCCTTCAGACAGACAGTCTGCTCTTCCGCCCGGCACTTCCCGACGATCTGGAGCGTATCTGCACGATCATCCGCCAGGCCCAGGCGCAGATGCGCCTGCGGGGAAGTCGCCAATGGCAGAACGGCTACCCGGCGGCGGCACATATAACGGACGACATCGACCGCGGATACGGCCACGTACTATGTACTCACACAGGACTCGTCGTCGCTTACGGGGCTGTCGTCTTCGACGGCGAACCGGCCTATGCCGAAATCGACGGCACGTGGCTCGACCAAGCCCCATACGTCGTCCTGCACCGTCTGGCCGTCGCACAGGAGGTCAAAGGACAGGGCATAGCGACCGAATTCATGCGCCGCACCATGACATTGGCCCGGGAGCGCGGCACAGGCAGCTTCCGGATAGACACCAACTTCGACAACCGTTGCATGCTCCGCCTGCTGGCCAAATTCGGCTTCGTCCGCTGCGGAGAAATACATTACGCCGGAGATCCTCGCATCGCATTCCAGAAAATCCTCTGACCGGCACATCCTGCCCCGCAAAACGTCGAACCGGTCGTTTTCTCCCACAAATATCCGGCTGCTTCCAGACACCCGAAAATGCCGACGGACGGTCCATCCGACCGTATTTATTCGTACCTTTGCCTCCGCTTTAGGTACTTCGCCCGACAAAATGCCGATAAATTTACCTTGCACGCGGCTTTTTCCGCACCTTTGCAAGAGGATTCTTTTACGATGAAAGCAGGTCTGCAACAAATTCCGATACAGGGTGCAGCACCCCGTCTGGCCGGCAACAGGGAGTGGGACGGCCTTCCCATGCCGACCCGATTCTGGGGCATCCTCGCCGTAGCTTTCGGCGTATCGCTCTCGGTCATAGACGGAGCCATCGCCAACGTCGCTCTGCCGACTATGGCCCGTATGCTGGGCATCTCGTCGGCCAATTCGATCTGGATCGTCAATGCCTATCAGTTAGCCATCGTGGTTTCCCTGCTCTCGTTTTCAGCATTGGGCGACGTGATCGGCTACCGTAAAATCTACATCGGGGGACTGGGTATCTTCATCGTCGCCTCACTGGGCTGCACGTTGTCCGACTCTCTCGCCACGCTGGTCACGGCCCGCGTCTGCCAGGGATTCGGGGCGGCAGCCATCACGAGCGTCAATACCACACTGATCCGCCTGATATACCCCCGCCGACACTTGGGACGCGGAATGGGCGTAAACGCTACGGTCGTAGCCGTTTCCTCGGTGGCCGGCCCTACGTTGGCTTCGGGTATTCTCTCCATCGCCACCTGGCCCTGGCTTTTCGCTATCAACATCCCGATCGGACTCATCGCGTGTTTGTTGAGCTACCGATTCCTGCCTAAAAACCCGGTACGCATCCGGGGCCGCCACTTCGACTGGCGGGACGGGTTGATGAACGCCCTCACCTTCGGATTGCTGATCGCTTCGATCGAAGGTTACTCGCACGGCCTCAAACCCAGCTATATCGGAATAAGCGTCATCCTGCTGGTCCTCATCGGCACACTGTTCGTGCGCAGCCAGCTCCACAAACCCTATCCGATCCTCCCCTTCGACCTGCTGCGCATCCCGATCTTCTCCGTTTCGGTCATCACCTCGATCTGCTCGTTCATCGCCCAGATGCTCGCTATGGTCGCGCTTCCCTTCTACCTGCAAAAGACATTCGGATATACAGAAGTACATACGGGCCTGATCCTCACTGCCTGGCCCGCTATCATTATGGTCGTGGCTCCGATCGCCGGCTTGCTGGTCGAACGGATCCACGCAGGAGCCATGGGCGGCGTAGGACTGCTTATCATGGCGGCGGGCGTGGTTCTGCTGGCTTTTCTGCCCGAGCAACCCCACGTCGCCGACATCGTCTGGCGACTCCTGCTCTGCGGCCTCGGATTCGGCCTGTTCCAATCTCCCAACAACAGCATCCTGATCGCCTCCGCACCGCCCGAGCGAAGCGGAAGCGCCAGCGGTATGCTGGCAACAGCCCGGCTCACGGGACAGACGACCGGAGCGGCTCTGGTAGCCCTGCTGTTCCATATCGACCCGGAAAACGGCTGCCATATCGCCCTGTTGCTTGCCGGAGGGTTTGCCCTGGCCGGTTCCGTCGTCAGCTTCTCACGGCTATCGCTCGCCCTGCCGCAGGGCCTTACCCGAAGCAAGGGAAAAGCCTGAATCCCGCCTCCGACACACTGTTTTGCGGATCCTCCCCTCCCTTTTCCCTATACCCAAAAGAGAGAAAAGACAACGCCACCGGCATCGCTCGTGCCCGGCAACAAAATCCGGAAGTGTGCTACGAACGAACACATAAATATCACCGCTTTCCCGAACACCCCGGGACACGCACCACATTGACAAAAATATCCCGACCGATAAAGAGCCCACTTATCACCAAGAAAAAACAAGCATATTGCATTATTCCGGATTATTTGCATCAGACTGCAAGGTCCGAAAATCCTCCTGCGACAGTATATCCGGAATCCCGAATCCATTTCCAAACCGCGTCAGAAAAGAGAAGCTGAACCTCTCAACGAAAAAGGAGAATCCATACCACTCCATTTTCAATATGATCGCAAAATAAAAAGGATCGACCCTTACTCAGGATATCCTCTTTTATTTCTAACTGATTGATTACCAGTGTTAGTTTTGCTGGAAATCGCGTATCTGTCCGTGTAAGCCTACATGGGGTTCGCTGACAGCCAACTAATTGATAATGCAAAGGTATATGAAATTTTCGGATTAAGACTCGGGTAAAGAGTATCTTTTACCGAAATGCGTATACAAGGCAGAGTGGCGTGTGTGCGGTATCGATTTTACCGTACATACGCTGCTTGTTTAATATGTTGATTGTCATTAGTTTGTATTGATTAATATTATATACTCTTAATTGCTATTGGTTGCTTGGGGAGTATAGTATTGTCCACTTCCATAATCAGGAATACCTCCTTGAAACGGGTTTGATGAGCAGGTCGATATGCTTGTGCTCGAGGATGTGTTCCATCGCCTTGTAAATGGGCATCTTCTCGATACCCGCGATTTTCAGTGCCTCCATTTTTATAGTGTTCTCGATAAGTCGCAGATAGTCCTCCTCCTTGAGCTCGACGTATTTCTGCGATTGTGATTTCAATTTAGCCATATCTTGATTATTATTTGTTTCCGAAATCGGCCGGGTTTTCGCCCCACAGCAGGTTGTCCCAGTACTCAAGTCGAATGTCCCTGATTTTCTCGTCCATCACCTTGAGAAAGATTTCCGCTTTAAGCAATGCCGGACAATAGCGGGCTGAAGCCGTCCTGCGGCTCCTGTACCACGTTATCGCGGTCTTGCTGTCGGAATAGATGACCCGTGGCGTTCCGGGATGTTCGATAATATACTTGACGGCGACGACGATGCCGAGAAACTCTCCGACGTTGTTTGTCCAGTTGCCTGTGGATTCGCAGAACAGCTCCCTTCCAGAGGAAAGGTCGACAGCCCGAAAGCGTGTCAGCCTTTCCTTCGTGGAATGAGTCCCGTCGGTGGCGATTCCTGACGCCGGCCGTCTCATTTGCCTCCTCCCGGATAAATGAACCCGTCCATGTCGAATCGGCGTACCAACGCCCGCGCCTGCCGGGTAAAATCATCGATGACTCCTTCCAGATTGCGGATGTCCTTGCGGGAACGCAAAATGGACAGGACACCTTCGATAGTCCTGCTCGTGGTACTCTTGCCGTCTTTGGGGTCGAAATAAACGGTTTTGTTGCCGAATGTCACTGTAACCTTGTACAGTGCCTTGGGAACGATCACGCTCTCCACCCTTGCCTGAAACTGGACCGGTGTGGCGGCAACGACCACGTACCCCTTGGCCTTGTGCATGGGTTTCAGCTCCACGGAATAAAGAACGTTTGGCTCGATTGTTCCTTTCAGGTCATCCGAAAGGACGCAAATCTGTTTGCCGAATCTCGAGTCTTCCCTGACTCCTTTCAATTGACGTGTTTTGGAGTGCCGAGAAACGAACCCGATGAGCTCACCCGTGCGCTCCGACTTCGCAAACTTGATTTGCGATTTCTCCGATGTCATATCACGCTGTCTTCATATTCAATCTATCACGTTTCAATTAACAATCTGGTTTAATCAATCAATTCTTTGGAGTGCAAATATACGACAATTCAATGTGTCAACAAAGTGTTTTCCCGTTAATTTTCAATCGTTTACATTCTGAATATACAGAGAAAAGGCAGCTCTCAAAACAACCTTTCATCCTCCGTGAAATGACTGAAACGCTCGTCTGTTTCAGAGACTTGCAGCAGGTAACGGCACTTCCAGTAACGGTATATCCGCCCACCGTTGGGTATATAGAGATTGACGTCCTGCTCGTTCAGGTACTGATTGCCCTGTTCGGTGTTGTAGTTCATCCACGTGGCGCAGTTTTCGAGGTCAGGATTAGGACGGACGTAGAACTCCATTTTCTGTTTTCCCGTCACGAAGATGTTGTGTATGCAGATATCGTCATCGATACGGAACCGGTGGGCATACAGCGCGAAGTCGCAGATGTCCGCTTCCAGAAGGTTTCCTCCGAAGTATGCCGGGGCCTCCTTCTGCAGCCGCTCGAACCCCTCGCGGATATGCTGCCGCGAGCGGATTTCCCGGAATCGGTCTTCCGTCACCGGGTAGCGGGTCACGTAAACCACCCTGAACCCGTTGCCTGTGCTGTCCCTGACCTGCACGTGCCCGATTATCTCCCTTGATTTGTTTATGCTGTTGTCCATCGTTTCGATACGGTCGGATATGCAGCCCTTTACCAGCCCTATGATAATGACAACGGCGACGATAAATGCCCAAGGGCCTATCGCCGCCGCGACGAACACGAGTTCATCGGCTTTTTTCCAGAATTTACTCATCGATTTTCATCATGTGGCGGCCGGATGCTCCCCGGACATCGGACACGCAGACCGTGTAGCCAGCATCCAGCAGCCGGTTACGACATGCTTCCATGTCCGCCTCGGGAATCCTGACGGCAGGAATCCGCACGGCGGTGATATTGAATGACGGCACGCCGGTTGTCCGGGCGAGTGTTCGGGCATCGTCGTAATACGCCTCGTAGGATTCATCTACATGGAAGAATACAATGGTATCCGTTCCATGCCTCTCTTTCATCCGCTTGTAGCATCGTTCGATTAAATACTCTTTTTTCATAAATATACGAGGTTCTTATATGACAACCAAACACCGGGCGTGCTCCCATGTAATTCAATATTCGGGATTTGGGCCTGAATAACATATACGGGCGTTGCCATACGCAAATATATGATATTTACGGCATAAAAAACTTTTTATTCCTGTTATTCTACGTTTTCATCTTCACCTCCTTTCTTTTGATGCCGGTATGTCACGGCCATAAACGCACCCGGCTTTTTTACTGCATCGCGTCATTAAGGGACTGCTGAGCTTCCTCTATCGAGGAAATGGCATTATCCATCGAATCTATGGCTTCCTGCATCCTGTCGCCGCGTGCACTCGACTGTAATCCTTCGGGCATGTTGTCCAAGGCCTCCTGCTCCTCGTCCTTCAGTTCCTCGATCTGGGAGATGATATCGTCCAGCGAGTCCCTGATTTCCTGAATCCCGTTTCTGCGTTCATTGTTCATGTTCTTAACTCTTTACGATTCCTCGTTCTTTTTCTTCACCTCCCGTTTCTCGAACTCCTTGCGCAGCACCTCGACAAGTTGTCTTGAATCGGTTATCTTCCGTCCTTCCCCGCACGGCGCACCGTGAAACAGCGGCGTGAAGACCAGTCCGAAATCCTCGTCCACGGAGAAGCCGCCTATGAGGACGATGCCGGCCTTGACGCGATAGTAGTCCCCGTACATGGTGTACTGGTCCGTGGTCTTGGAAAAACCGTACTCGGGCATAAGTTCCACCAGTGCATCCAGCACCGGACGGACGACCTCGGCGAGAAAATTCGGTCGTTCGGGCGGTGTTTTCTTTTTCCTTTTGCCGGAATCTTCTGCGGCATCCTGTCCGTAGAAGGCGTCGAAGCGCTTCCGGTAATCCTCTGTCAGTTTTTGAATGTCCATAACCGTTTGAAATTTAGGTGTTCTCTTCAAGCCATTCTTTCAGGGTCATCGAGTCCCCCTCGAAATTGTAGTCCTCGATTTCCGTACCGCCCCAGTCTTCCATGCGGAACTCCTCACGGGAGAGAATGGTCCCGCCGTGGTTTACCATGACGACGGGCTCGACGGTAGCCGGCCGGTCGCCGTCGTCAGACTCGCGGACATCGTAGGCGAACAAGCCCTCCGGCACGGCATCGCGGTCGATTCTGTTATTGGTAAACAGCACGGGGATATCGTTGACGGTCATCGTCTCGAAGGTTTCCGTGCAAAGTTCTTCTCGTGTAATCATGTCTGTTCGTTTTTAGGGTTTCTTACTTATACTTTGGGCAGTTCGATGGCCCTGACCCAGTTGTCCTGATCGTTGAATGCCTCGTCATTGATTCTGGCTGTGAATTCCAGCGGGGTCATTTTTTCGACTTCCGTATGCCGGTTATTCTCGTAATCGGAGATGATTTCCCCAGCCGGTGCATCACGTTCGAAATTGTCTATGGGGAAGGAAAATATCCACACTTCCTTAGCTTCGTCTTCTCCGAGAAAACGTTTCATGTTGTCCGTGTAAGCCGCGCACCGGTCCCAGCCGGACTCCACAAAACAGGCAATATCCCCGTCCGCTTTACCCGTACTGTCTTTCAGGAAAGTGGCGGCATTCTGTTTCCAGATCTCCTGTTCGACGCACAGTTCCAGATACCGTTCCCAGACGGTGACCAGCCAGTCGATATTGATCTCGTGAAGATGGCGGTAAGGAAAACGCTCCCTGCTGTCGGGATTATAGAGCACGCAGCTTCCGTCCGGGCGTATCTCTTCGAGCTTGTAGGCGGTATATACCGGTATGCCGTGACGGTCCGCGTCCTCGCCCTCCTCTTCGGCGTACACCGTGTGGGGTAACAATCCTTCCGGCATCCGGGGAATCGCGCGGAGATTGGTAATAATCTCCTGTTCCAGTTCTTTCTGTTTTTCCTGTAATCTCATTTTCTGTCAGTCTTTAATTGAATTTTACCTTCTTTATACAACTTCTGCTTGTAGCGCCGGTGTTCACGGATAATCTCCGTGTGCCTCTTCCGGTCGGGCTTGTACAGCCCCTTCGCCTTGCGTTCGTTCAGCAGTTCCCTGTTGCGTTCTTCGCTTTCAGGGTTCACGATAAAGGTCACGAGACGGCGGCTGACACCGTATTCGCGTGCCAGCTGGCGCTGGCTGACATTTTCAGTGTGATAGCGGTGGAAAATCTCCGCCCGCTGTCCGGGCGTCAGTTTCTGCCTGCGGTCGTAGCGTGTCCCGCTGATGATTATCCCCGTGCTTCTGTATGGCATGGCGGGGTCCGTTTATCGTTCGTGTTCCATGAATGGTAGATGCGCTGTTTGTCTTCTAACGAGAGCAGGTACCAGCGGTTATAGATCCGCTTCCGCGTTTCAGGGTCGTACCCGTACACCGGCCCCAGCTCGTTTTCAAACATCGTCGCGACCTTCAGCCTCTTGGCATCGGACAGCTTCTCCCACCAGCGGCAAATAGTCTTGTACTGCCTCACATCCGTTATAAGGTCCGGCACCGGCGCAGAGGAGATGTATCCTGCCTCTTCACCGCACGGTGCCTGCCAGAATCCCAGTTCGCAAAGTGCGCGTTGCTCGCGGCAGACCCGTTCGGCGAAGGAGCGGAGCGCGGCCTGAAACATTTCCTTCTTCAGCGACTTGCTCTCTTTTTGAAGTTCATGCGTATCCATGTTCAACTTATGCTTATTGCGTTCAGCTGGCGGCAGCGTGCTGTGCAGGGCCTTCCTGACCAGTTCCAGCCGCTCTTTCAGCTCTCCGTATTTGTCATTATCGAAGTACCGGTCGAACAGTTCCCGTTCGGTTCCCGGCAGAATGAATATGTCCTCCATGGCGTGCTATTTTAACAGTTCCTCGGGAATATTTTCGTTGACGACGGTAAATCCCTTGGCCGTCTCCCGGCGGATGACTGCTTGGAGGGAGCTCTTGCCGGCAGGGGTGGCCAATAGTCCCGCGATGTTCTGTTTTTTCCAGCCGAAGGCATAGTATTTGCCTTCCCCGTCCCTGAACACGAGTTTCGTGGTGGTCATGCGCATGATACGGGCGTGCTCCTTTGCTTCCAGTTCCCTTTCCACGAGCGTGTCAGCGACATATTCAAGGTCGACATCCAGTTCCATATCATACTCCTCACACCGAACTTTGGGCTGGGCGGCAAGGTACGCCTCCACCGCATCCCCCAGCTCCCTGCATTCCGGGTAGATCCGTACGTTTGTCGAGCCTCCATGCCCGTTGTTCTCGCAGGCGGCCAGTTTGCAGCCGTCCACCATCAAATCCGCGGCGAAACAATAGGTCTCTTCCGACATCCGTTCCACGTATTGGAACTTCGTGAAAGAAAAGGTGTACTTGCCGATTTTCAGCTCCACCTTTTGTCCGGTTTCATTTTTACTCATAGGTCGATTGTTTTAATTGTTGTGAACTTATTTTGATACTATTTCCAGCAGGTCTTCAACCGTCAGGGGACGAAGAAAGGCGGCGTCGAACTCCTGTATGTCGTCCTCGCGTATCTCCCTGACGCCCACGGTCAGTGCCTCGTTGTCTTGACGCAGATACTTGACTTCGAGCAGCATCTTCTTACGATATTCTGCGGGGCCGTCACCGAAGTCCCGGCGTACCGAATCGACCGCTTCTGCCGTGAGGCGCACAAAATCCCCCTGCCGGAATGATGGGCCGGGCATCACGGAGGGGGCCAGCATCTGCCAGTCCCCGTGCCCGTCCAGATCTTCCACGGCCATCGCGTAGGCTTTATATTCATCTTCAGTTGGAAAATGTCTGGTTATCACGGATCCTCCGGATTCGGCCGTACTCTCTTTCGAAGGGATATTTCCGGTTTTCCTGTATATGCTCACGGTATCCTTACCGAGCAGAACTTTTACTGTTATCATTATTGTAGATGGTGTGATTTTACTATAAATAGAACTCCACGTCCTTCTCCTCGAAATCCGTGTCGTGTTCCTCGTTGTACTCCTCGACGGTCGAGTCCGGGATATAGGTTTCGCCGCCAATTTCGTAACGTCCGGCATCAAGCAGTTTCCGAAGGACTTCCGCATCTCCGTTCAGGATTCTCCCGATCTCTTTGGGGCTGCCTTGGACGGTAATTCCGAGGCGCAGCCAGACGGTCTCCTCATGCGATGTGTCCGTACCTTCCGGCTTGTCCTTGTGGCGTATGATCCGGTAGTCCGTCCATCCGTCAGCATCGTTCACTCCGGCGACGTAGGCATTGTACTCCGCCTCGGTTCTGAACTCTTTCTCATCCACGACGCCCCCATTGTCCAGCAGCCATTCTTGGGAAGGTAGTTCTTTACTCTCGTCATATTTTCTCACGGCGTCCTCACCGAAAATCGTTGTTATCTTTATCATGTGTTTTTGGGTTTTGAATATTTGTTATTTAATGGTTATTAAACTCGTTTGCACGAACTGGTTTGATTCGGTTCACAGACAGCCACCCGGTTTCCGGCGCGTATCAGTTTGGGGAGATACACGTCCAGGT
>ENA-UAKZ01000585-UAKZ01000585.1-human-gut-metagenome-genome-assembly--contig:-NODE-585-length-13268-cov-4.896768_pt1 | contig 13268 bp, 16 predicted proteins | sample MGYA00243693_ERZ654454 | MGnify/ENA primary metagenome ERZ654454 (study PRJEB26926, sample SAMN06164508) | human gut metagenome | biome: ENVO:00009003; feature: ENVO:2100002; material: ENVO:00002003... | reverse complement strand
AGCGTCAGATGTGTATAAGAGACAGGCCTTATATGAAGATATAACGGATTATAATCTGATTTTTACAAAACTGGATGAAACGGATGCCATTGGTAATATTCTGAATATTAAGTTAGATACAGGAAGACCATTATCTTATGTTTCCTACGGACAGAATGTACCCGATGATATAGAAATTATGAATCCGCAAATCATCGCCAAACAGGTTTTAGGAGGTGGCGACGGCTATGGACCAGGCTGATAAATTACGTGAAAAAGTGGAAATGTTAAGTGACCGTGTTCCGTCCTCCAGGGTGATTACCGTTACCAGTGGAAAGGGTGGTGTTGGGAAAACCAGTATTTCTGTTAATTTAGCACTGCATTTTAAAGAGCAGGGAAAAAATGTGGTAATTCTGGATGCGGATTTTGGACTGGCGAATGTAGAGGTAATGTTGGGAATCCGACCACAATATAATCTGGTAGATTTGATTTATAACAATAAAACCATAGAGGAGATAATAACAGAGGGACCCATGGGAATCGGGTTTATTTCCGGGGGCTCCGGTGTACAGGATTTGGTGAACCTGGATAAGGAGCAGATTAAGAAGCTGATTGCCAAGCTGGTGAAGCTTGACAGTCTCTATGATGTGATAATCATTGATACTGGAGCCGGAATTGCAGATTCTGTAATTGAATTTGTGCTGAGCTCTCCTGAGGTTTTACTGGTTGTAACCCCGGAACCTACATCTATTACGGATGCCTATTCCCTATTGAAGGCGGTAAACCGGAAAAAGGATTTTAAACGGGAGCAGAAATCCATTAAAGTGATTACCAACAGAGTAGAAAATAAAGAAGAAGGAAAGGAAATATATAATAAAATCAGCATTGTTGTTTCAAAATTTTTGAATATCCAGCTGGAGTATATTGGATATATTCCACTGGACAAAAAGATTGCAAATGCAGTGATTGAGCAAAAACCGGTTTCTTTAAGTGCTCCGAACAGTGAAGCAGCTGTTCACATCCGGGAAATCTGCAATAAGCTGCTTGATGTTCCGGAGGAAGAAGAGACGAAAATGGGGGTTGCAAAGGTGCTGCTTAACTTTATTAAATCAAAAAAGAATAGCAGGTAGGAGAGAGCGTATGGATAGTAGAATTGAGATTGGAGACAAACTGGATTTAGAAAAAATTGAAACGCGTCTTTCGGTATATCCGGATAAAGAACCGGATATCTATGTCAGCCAGGTATTGGATGAAGGCCAGGAGCCGGAGCGTATTTTTGTTGCAATGCCAATAAAGGAGGGAAAGGTGATTCCTTTAAGCGTGGGACAGGGATTTTATGCGACTTTTTACACAAAATCAGGTCTGCTACGCTGTGAAGTGGAGGTTATGGGCCGCTATAAAAAGGATTCCCTTCTGTTGTTGGAAATCGAACAAAAAACTGGTTTAGAGAAGGTTCAAAGGAGAGAATATTTTCGCTTTGAATGTCGTATGCCTATTGAATACCGAATACTGGAACAGGAAGAACAGGAAATGTTAGAAGCCGGAAATGCATATAATGCAGATGAAGAGCAGTTAGATTGGAAGAAGGCGGTAATGCTGGATTTAAGCGGAGGAGGAATTCGTTATGTATCTGCCTTTCAAGCAGAAAAGAACACCATGGTTCAGGTGCGATTTGGCATTACAATGGAGGATAAAACGGAAGTAGTGTATGCTTATGCATGGGTGCTTCGTTCACTGCGTAATCAGAACAACAATTCCGTATATGACCATCATATTAAGTTCTGGCGCATGGACCAGGGTCTGCGGGAGAAAATTATCCGGTATATTTTCCATGAGCAGAGAAGAAACCGTTCCAAGCAGTTGGGGATGAACTAGAAGTATTATATTACAAAAAAGAAAGTGTAATATAATACTTTCTTTTTTGTTGCCAAGCATATGGGAAAATGTCTAGTGGACCTTTTTTAAGTAAAATGTTATTATACACTTATGTGCAGATGGGATTTTGGTATAATAAAAATATATAAATGGCGCTTATATGCAGCCAATTTATGATACAAAGTTGACGGAGTGAGGATATGGCAGCAAATAGTAAGAATAAACTTGTCATTATTGCCTGTTCTACGGGCGGTCCGAAAGCATTACATACACTGATTCCCACTCTTGACAGGAATCTGGATGCACCGGTTGTAATCGTACAGCATATGCCCAAGGGTTTTACCAATTCCCTGGCAGAACGTCTGGATGATGTCAGTGAGATTTCAGTTAGTGAGGCAGTGAACGGTGAGGTGTTAAAAAAAGGACACGTGTATCTTGCAAGAGGTGGAATCCATCTACAACTGAAAAAGGATTCCGGCGGGAAAATCATTTTTTCTGAATATGATGCGGAACCAGTGAATGGACTGAAGCCTTGTGCGAATATTACATTTGAAAGCGTGGCTTCCCTGTCGGTAGATTTGGTTATCTGTGTGGTACTTACCGGTATGGGGGCCGATGGCTATGAGGGAATCAAGAGCCTGAAAGCCAGGCAGCCTGTGTATACGATTGCACAAAACAGGGAATCCTGTGTCGTTTATGGCATGCCAAAGGTCATTGTGGAAAAAAGCATAGCAGATATAGTGTTACCATTAGAAGAAATTGGCAAAGAAATAATAAAAAAGGTGGGGGTGTTTTAACATGGATTTAAGTCAATATCTTGAGATTTTTATTGATGAAACAAAGGAACATTTACAGACTTTGAATGACCAGGTTTTGGTATTGGAAGCGGAACCGGATAATATTGATACCGTGAACGAGATTTTCCGGGCAGCCCATTCCCTGAAGGGTATGGCGGGAACAATGGGATTTAAGCGTATGCAGCGGCTGACCCATGACATGGAAAATGTATTCTCGGAAATCCGAAATGGAAAGATGAGCGTAACACCTGATTTAGTAGATATTGTATTTAAATGCCTGGATGCAATTGAAGAATATTTAGGTTGTATCGTAGAAACCTCTGATGAGGGAGAGAATGATAATGAAGAGATTATAGGCATGCTGAATGCCTGTTTAGAATCTGAAGGAGAACAGCCGAAAACGGCGGCAAAGGAAGCAGAGGCAAAAAAGGAAACGGAATCCTCCGATAATGAGGACAAGCGTAAGTTTTTACATATCAGTATTGCGGACTTTGAGAAAAATGCAATTCAGGAGGCTAAGGCGCAAAACAAAAATGTATATGGTGTTACCGTATATATTGACGAGAACTGTATTTTAAAGGCCGCTCGTGCATTTCTTGTATTTAAGGGTATAGAAAGCGTTGGCGAGATGATTAAATCCGTTCCAGTGGTACAGGACATTGAGGATGAAAAGTTTGACTTTGATTTTTCCATGCTGGTTATTTCGGACAAATCTCTGGATGAGGTGAAAAAGGTAATCTCCAATGTATCAGAAATTAAGGATGTTGTGATAGAAGATTTTGAGATTCCAGTAGATGCGGAGGTGATAAGCTCCGTACAGCCAAAAGAGGAAAAAGATCCAGAAAAGAAGGAAGAGACAAAGAAAAAGGCTGCAGCGCCTGCCAAAACCAGCAGCAAGCCGGTGGCGAACCGTTCTGTACGTGTAGATATTGAGAAGCTGGATGTTTTAATGAATCTGGTAAGTGAGCTTATCATTGCCAAGAACGGACTTGTTTCTGTCAGCAATCAGGAGGATAGTAAGACCTCCATGCAGAGCTTTAATGAGCAAATTGAATACTTAGAGAGAATTACTACGAATCTTCATGAATCCGTTATGAAGGTCCGAATGGTGCCAATTGAGAGTGTGGTAAACCGGTTCCCTCGTATGATTCGGGATTTGTCTAAAAAGCTTGGCAAAGAGATGGAGCTGATTATGACTGGTGAAGATACGGAGCTTGACCGTACGGTTATTGATGAAATCGGAGACCCATTAATGCATATGCTGAGAAATTCTGCAGATCATGGACTGGAATCCACCATAGACCGTTTGAAGCTGGGTAAGCCGCAGGTGGGAACCATCCAGCTGAACGCATACCAGGATGGCAATAATGTTACCATTGAGGTTATTGATGACGGTGCCGGAATTGATGTAGAGAAGGTAAAAGCATCTGCTGTTAAGAAGGGACATATTACAGAAGAGCAGGCAGAAATGCTGTCTGAAAAAGAGGCCATAGATTTACTGTTTAAGCCGGCATTTTCCACGGCAGAGAAAATTTCAGATGTATCTGGACGTGGTGTGGGACTTGATGTTGTTAAGAACAAAATTGAAGGTCTCGGTGGAGATGTTGAAGTATCCACAAAGCTTGGAGAGGGTACAAAATTTACAGTTCGTCTGCCGTTAACGCTTGCCATTATCCAGGCGCTTATGGTTGAAGTCCGTGATGAAAAATATGCAATTCCACTGAATTCCATTGTTACCATTGAAGACGTTATGGTAAGTGACATTAAGTATGTACAGCAGAAAGAAGTGATTAATTTAAGAGGAACCGTTATTCCGATTGTACGTCTTGATGAGGTATTAGACTGTGCCCCAAGAGAGGAAGAGCCTGAAAATCTTGTTGTGGTTATTGTCAAGAAGGGTGATAAGCAGACTGGTCTTGTAATTGACAATTTATTAGGACAGCAGGAAATTGTTATTAAGCCGCTTGGAAAATATATTAATATTCATAAGATGATTAGCGGAGCAACTATTTTAGGTGATGGTGAAGTTGCACTGATTATTGACTCAAATTCGTTAGTATAAAGGGGGAGTTATCATGGATGAAAATGCAGTAGTAAATGAAGCAAAACAGTATATTGTAGTAAAATTAGACAGTGAGCAGTATGGTATTGATATTTCATTTATTGATAATATTGTCCGGATGCAACAGATTACCAGGGTGCCTAAGTCACAATCCTATTTTTCAGGAGTGATTAACCTGCGAGGTGAGATTATTCCGGTCATGAATTTGCGGCTCCGGTTTGAACTGGAACCGAAGGAGCATACAAATGCCACTCGTATTATTATAATTAAACCGGAAAGCAATGCCAAGATTGGTATTTTAGTGGATGAAGTACGGGAGGTTGTCACTTTGGAGGAAGAGAATATAGAAAAGGCTGTCTATGACGAGCAGGGATTGAATTTATTGGGAGTCGGCAAATATAAGGACACATTAATTTCCCTTTTGAACATTCAGGGGATTATTTCAGAATTGGATTATGTGTAGGTGAATAGTATGGCGAATCATGAACTGACAAGTATGAAATTAGATATATTAAAGGAAATTGGCAACATCGGAGCAGGAAATGCCACTACGGCGCTTTCGGTTATGCTGGATTCTAATCTCCGCATGGAGGTCCCGGTTGTTAAATTTGTAGATTTTAACGAAATATCGGATATGGTAGGAGGACCGGAAACTATCGTTGCGGCGGTTTTAACACATTTTACCGGTGAATTACAGGGAATGACTCTGTTTATTCTGGAATTTGAAGAAGCGAAGAACCTGGCAGGAACCATGCTGTCAAAAACTTATCCGGAGGATTTTCAGGAGTTTGACCATATGGATAAGTCGGCGTTGAAAGAAGTAGGAAATATTCTGATGAGTTCCTATATTTCTTCAATTGGAACATTAACCAATTTACAGCTTCGCACAGAGCCGCCGGCAATTTGTGTGGATATGGCAGGAGCGGTCTTAAGTTTGCCGATTAGTGAATTAGGACAGGTTAGCGACCAGGCATTAATAATTGACTCTAAGTTTCTGGACAACCAGCGTCCAATCAATGGGTTTTTAATGTTTGTGACGGATGAGCTGTCTTTTGAACATATTTTTGAATCTTTAGGAATCGGGTGTTAAGCAATGGAAGAGATTACTAGAGTTGGAATTGCTGAGTGGAAGCTATGTAAAGTACCGAATAAAATTACAACAATAGGGCTGGGCTCCTGTGTTGGCATTGTATTATATAGTAACATTAGTGACTATTGTGGACTGCTGCACATTATGCTGCCGTCCAGTAAAGAAATAAAAAATAATTCCAGCCGGGCAAAGTTTGCAGATACAGGCATTGAAGATTTGCTTGGTGCTTTAGAAAAACATGGAATACATCGGAATGTGCTGTCTGCGAAGATTGCAGGAGGAGCCGCCATGTTCCAATTTTCGGGCAAAACCGAGTTGGGAAATGTGGGAGAAAGGAATGTAAAAGCGGTTAAAGAAACCTTGGCTTTCTATAGAATTCCAATTGTTGCAGAGGATACAGGAGAGGATTATGGCCGCACAATTATTTTTGATTCTGTCTCTAAAAAACTGCTTATCCGCTCCGCAGGAAAAGCGGATAAGTACATATAAGTGAAAAAAGGAGCGGCAGAATATGAAATTACAGTATTTAAGGGCATTTATTGTGCTTGTAGCAGGACTGATTACCCTGATTATGAACATCAAAACAGGAAAAGCGGTTACCACCTCCCTGTTAATTTTACTGGTGGTTATTCTGGTGTTTTATTTTCTGGCATCTTTAGCTGTTGAAATTTTACAGCACTATATGAACAGCAGCCCATCAGAGGATAACACTGAAATGACAGAAGAGCCAGATGTAGCAGAAGAGGAACAGGCTGTGGCAGAGCCGCATGCTTCTTTTGATGAAGATGAAATGTAGTAGAGGTGTGTTAAATGGACGATGCAAAGAAGAACAAGCTATGGGAGGAATATATCAAAACAAAATCCGATAAGCTGCGTGAACAAATTATTATAGAATATGTTCCTTTGGTTAAGCTGGTAGCTGGTCGTCTGAACATGTATCTAGGATATACAGTGGAGTATGATGATTTGGTCAGTTATGGTGTGTTCGGTTTGATTGATGCCATTGATAAATTTGACTATGACAAAGGTATCAAATTTGAAACTTACGCAAGTTTGCGAATCCGTGGCTCTATATTGGACCAGATTCGTAAAATGGACTGGATTCCTCGTTCTGTCCGGCAGAAACAAAAACAGATTGAGAATGCCGTTGCAAAGCTGGAAAAAGAAAAAGGTGTTAACATAAAGGATAAGGATATTGCAGAGGAATTGGGAATTTCAGTGGATGAGTATCGGAACTGGGAAGGCATGGCAAACATATCCAACATTGCATCTCTGGATGAATTTATGGAACAGGGAGCGGAAGGCACAGTGAAAGAATTCCGGAATACTACATATTTGGAACCGGAGGAGGCTGTTGACCGTGACGAGAAAAAGAGGATGCTCATGGAAGCATTGGAATTGTTGACAGAAAAAGAAAAAAAGGTCGTATTACTATATTATTATGAGGAATTAACCTTAAAGGAGGTTGCCAGTGTTTTAGAGGTATCGGAATCAAGAATTTCCCAGTTGCATTCTAAGGCACTTGAGAAAATGAAGAAGCATTTAGGAAAATATTTTGAATTGCTGATGGGTTGATAATTGGCAGTAATATATTATGTGATATGAGAAAGGAGCAAATTATGAAATATACAAATGGATTTTTTCAACTGGATATCCGGGAAAACGGCGTGTATGTTCATATTTATCCTGAGAAAGACGGCGGTAAAAAGGTAGCAACCCAGGAACTTGCGGAATATTTGGAAAAATGCGGTATTCATGACTATCAGCTGCCTGAGTTAAATAAGAGGATAACAGAGGCATCACAGGAGGTTGACCTGTTTGTAACAGTCAATAAAGTTCCTGAGGTAAAAGAGATGGCAAAGATTCGTATTTCAGATGATAAAATGATGGCTTTCATCCGGTTTTATCCGCCGTCTAAAAATGGTGACTATATGTCGGAAGAAGACATTTTAGATGAGCTTACAAAAGCGAAAGTAATCTACGGTATTTCACCTAAGGTTGTAAAGGCATGCCTGGTGGCAAAACAGTATTGCCGGGATATTCCGATTGCCAAGGGAAAAGCAGTAGTTCCAGGAAAGAATGCAAGGATAGTATATCAGTTTAACACGACACCTACAGCGAAACCGAAATTGTTAGAAGACGGCAGCGTTGATTTTCATGAACTTAATCTGTTTACCAGCGTAAAAGAGGGAGATTTACTGGCAGAGTTAATTCCGGAAACGGAGGGCGAGCCGGGACAAGATATATTTGGCAATGCCGTTCCTCCGGCTAAGGTAAATAAAGCAGTATTAAAATTCGGAAGAAATATCCAGTTATCCGAGGACAAGACAAAATTATATTCCGAAGTAAATGGCGATGTGAAATTGGAAGGAGATACCGTATTTGTTTCCAATACTTATACGGTGCCGGCGGATGTGGATACCTCCACAGGAGATATTCATTATACCGGTAACGTGTTTGTAACCGGTAATGTACGCACTGGCTTTACCATTGAGGCAAGCGGAGATATTGAAGTAAATGGTGTGGTGGAAGGGGCTGTTTTAATCGCCGGTGGAAATATCGTGTTGAAGCGTGGTGTCCAGGGGATGGGAAAAGGAAGCCTTCAGGCAGGAAACGATATTGTCACAAAATTTATGGAAAGCTGTAATGCAAAAGCCGGACATACAATCAATACCGGTTCCAGTCTGCATTCCAATTTGATTGCGGGCGAGTCCGTCATTGTCAGTGGGCGCAAGGGCTTTTTGATTGGTGGAAATGTATGTGCCGGAAAACGGATTGAAGCCAGTGTATTTGGCAATAAAATGAATACAGCAACCAACTTAAAGGTTGGTGTAGAGCCGGATGTAATGAAGCGGTTCAAGGAACTGGCAGCCGTCATAAAAGAAAAGCAGGATAAGATGCTGGAAAATCGGCAGCTGCTGGAAATGTTAAAAAAGAAAATGATAGAGGGACAGAAGCTTCTTCCAAATCAGATTACCATGGCGAAACAGGCAGGAGCCGATTTGAAGAAGCTGGGTGAGGAGCTGGAAAAAGAATCTGCTGAATATATGTTCTTAAAGCAGGAAATAGAAAATAACACAGATGGGCGCATTGTTGCCAATCACACGATTTATCCGGGTGTAACACTTATTATCTCCAACCGTGTTTATCCGATAAAGGATGTCCGGAGCAGATGCCAGTTCCGCATGTCTGAAGCAGATGTGGTAAGCCTGCCGGTATAGCCAGAAAAAGAAATGATAATAAGACAGATGGGGTGTTAGTATGATACGTCCAATAGAAATGCAAATGCTTTTACCGCGTACAGAATCTGTGGGAAATACCCAGCAGCAAGAAAACCAGAGAGTGGTTAATGAGAATGTAAATGCGGCGAAGGAAGTGGCAAAGGAAGTAAAACATAACAGTGAAACGGTTATTAAGAAGGATGCAAACGAATTTGCAGAATATCAGTATGATGCATCGGAAGAGGGAAACGGAACCTATAGGAATCCCCAAAAAAGAAACCGTAAGCGGAGGCAGGATGCCAAAGAAGAAACGAAGGATAAAGGGAAGCAGAGTATCGATGACAAACAGCCCAGAATTAATATACAGATATGAGAAGAGGAGAATAAAATGACAGTCTCAGTAGTCGTAATGATAATAATTGGCTTGATTTTAAGTATTGCCAGTTTCTTTATTTCGGAAAAAATCACAAAAAAGGAGGACAGCTTTAATGTTGATTTACTCACAGTAGATGAAAATTATGAATTTTCTGAGCGTGAGCTTCGGATTATCCGGAGGAAAATAGAGGATGTAATTGCAAATCAGGCAAAAGATATATTATATGAGACAAATGAATCTCTTTCTAATATGGCAAACGAGAAAACCCTTGCACTGGGAGATTATGCAGTTGCCGTTTGTGAGGAAATAGAGAAAAACCATAAAGAAGTTATGTTTTTGTATAGTATGCTGGATGACAAGCAGAAAGAAATCATGAATACGGTGAAGGCAGTGGATGAGGTAAACCGGGAGGTCAAGGATACCATTTCCAAGGCACAGAAGCATATTATGGTTTCCGTAGAGGATTTCAAAGGAGAAGACGGAAAGAAGGAAAATCCGTCAGAAAAGAAAGTATCTGCAATCGACCAGTTGACTGCTCTTTCTAAGAAGAAAAAGGAAATGGATTTGGTACAGACACCAGCTGAAGAACCAATAGCGGAGCAGAGTATGCCGGAAATCATATCCGATGTGGAAATCGAGCAAGAATTAGCTGCTACGGAGCCTTTAGATGAGCAGAATATAAATGACATGTTTGCAGAGCTTGATGAAACGGAGCTTGACTTTGATGAGGTGATAGAGGAAGAATTTAAGGATAGTGAGAATTCGAACGATATTATTCTGGAGATGCACAAAAAGGGCAATAGCATTCTTGATATTGCAAAGCAGCTGGGACTTGGCGTAGGTGAGGTTAAACTGGTGATTGATTTGTACCAAGGAGAATAACAATGAAATTCAAGTATTTTTTAAGAGGTTTAGGAGTTGGAATTATATTTGCATCGATTGTATGTCTGATGGCATTTCAAGGGGAAGTATCCGGTCAAATGACGGATGCGGAGATTATAGAAAGAGCGAAAAAGCTGGGAATGACCGAACCGGAGAATCAGATAGGTGATTTGTTAAAAGAGAAAGAAAATACTTCGGAACAGGAGACTTCAAAGCCTGACAGTGAAGATGTTGCTTCCTCTCAAAAGGAGACCACAGAAAAGGAGTCCGCAACTGAGCAGGAACAGACTACAGAGGAGGAAAAGACTACAGAAAAAAATACAGAAGATGAAAAAAGCTCTAAAAAGGAAACGGTGGAGCTTACAATAGAAAGAGGCGCTTCCTCTTATCCGGTATGCCAGAGGCTGCAGGAGCTTGGAATGATTAGCGATGCATCCGAGTTTGACACTTATTTAGTGGAAAATGGGTATGCCAGCCGGATTCGGGTTGGAACACATAGGTTGAAAAAAGGAATGAGCTATGCGGAGATTGCAGAGGCAATTTCTGACCCGTTATAGAAACGGTATAGAGGTTTGGATGAGCTTTCATCAGAAAATATAAAAAATCCTTGTGGTATTTGATTTCTTGTGATATAATACCACTCGGTAAAAAATAATACACAGCGGTGAATTTCCCAAAATGGTGCAGATTTATAATCAGAAACGCATGTTATAGATTTGTTTTTCGGAATCAGAAGCCGTTGGAGGTAAAAACCAGGAGGTAAATTATGAGCGTTATTTCAATGAAGCAGTTATTGGAAGCAGGTGTACATTTCGGACACCAGACAAGAAGATGGAACCCTAAAATGGCTGAGTACATTTACACGGAGCGTAATGGTATCTACATTATCGACTTACAGAAGTCAGTTGGCAAGGTAGATGAAGCTTACGAGGCAATTAAGAAGTGTGCCGCTGAGGGTGGAAAGATTTTATTTGTGGGAACAAAGAAGCAGGCACAGGATTCTGTTAAGTCAGAGGCTGAGAGATGTGGAATGTTCTATGTAAACGAGAGATGGTTAGGTGGTATGCTTACCAACTGGAAGACCATTGAAACCCGTATTGCAACCTTGAAGAAATATGAGCAGATGGAAGAGGACGGAACCTTTGACGTACTTCCAAAGAAAGAAGTTATTAATATCAAAAAGGAAATGGATAAGCTTCAGAAGAATTTAGGTGGTATCAAGGAAATGGGCGGTGCTCCGGATATGATTTTTGTTGTTGATCCACGTAAGGAGAGAATTTGTGTTCAGGAGGCACATTCTTTAGGAATTCCTTTAGTTGGTATTGCTGATACAAACTGTGACCCGGAGGAGCTAGATTATGTAATTCCTGGTAACGATGATGCAATTCGTGCAGTTAAGTTAATCGTTGCAAAGATGGCAGATGCTGTTATTGAGGCAAATCAGGGTGTGGATGCTGAAGTAGAAGAGACAGCTGCTGAAGCAGAAGAGACAGTTGAAGAATAATGGAGGATAATTATAAATGGCTATTACAGCAAGTATGGTAAAAGAATTAAGAGAGCAGACCGGTGCCGGTATGATGGATTGTAAGAAGGCACTTACCGAGACTGATGGTGATTTCGATAAAGCAGTTGAATTCTTACGCGAGAAGGGACTTGCAACTGCACAGAAAAAGGCAGGAAGAATTGCAGCTGAAGGTATTGTGGCTACTACCATTAAAGATGGGGATAAGACAGCCGCAATCGTAGAAGTAAATGCAGAGACAGATTTTGTTGCAAAGAATGAAGTATTCCAGACTTTTGTTAAGGAAGTTGCAGAGCAGGCAGCTGATTCAGATGCAGCTGACATTGAGGCATTTAAAGCGGAGCCTTGGGCAGTTGATACTTCCATGACCGTTCAGGAAAAATTAGCAGCAATGATTGCCAAAATTGGTGAGAACATGAATATCAGAAGATTTGAGAAGATTGTTTCCGAGGATGGAATCGTTGTTTCTTATATTCACGCAGGTGGTAAGATTGGCGTTTTAGTAGAGGCTAAGACAGAGTCAAACTCTGAGACAGTAAAGGAAGCACTTAAGAATGTGGCTATGCAGATTGCAGCTTTGAATCCAAAGTATGTTTCAACAGATGAGGTACCAGAGGATTACAAGGAGCATGAGAAGGAAATCTTAATGGCTCAGGCCAAGAATGACCCGAAGAATGCAAGCAAGCCGGAGAATATTATTGAGAAGATGATTATGGGTCGTCTTAACAAGGAATTAAAGGAGGTCTGCTTATTAGAGCAGGAGTATGTTAAGGCTGAAAACAAAGAGACCGTTGCCAAATATTTAGAGGCTGTTTCTAAGGAGGTTGGTTCTCCTGTTGTTCTCAAGAAATTTGTTCGTTTTGAGACAGGTGAAGGTCTTGAGAAGAAAAACGAGGATTTTGCGGCTGAGGTTGCAGCACAGATGGCTGGAAACTAGGTGAATCAAGTCCGCAGGACGCAGATGAATTAGTAGACTTCTGAATAAAAATAACTATGAACCCTTGAAAATCCCATGAAATGGGCATTTTCAGGGGTTCTTGCGTTCTTGGGAGAAGAGTTGAATAATTAAAATATGGTTAGTAAATATGAAATTACTCATATTCCTTTAATCTGTTTAATATGGATATAGCATATTGGCTGATTACTGCTTTTTCTTTATCCGTAAGTCGTTGGTATTCAATAAGGGCAGAGACAATCAAAGGGTCACTGCTTAAATCTGTAGCAGCATTGAAATATGCTTCATTATCTGAAATGTCTGAAAACATATTACCCTCGCCGGTTCTAAGCCATTGTTCATTGATTTTAAATTCTCGGCATATATCTTTAACAATTCTGTCGGTTATATTTTTTTTACCGCTTTCTAATGCTGAAATATGACCACGAGATTCCACTCCTATTTTTTTTCCAAATTCTTCTTGTGATAACTGTCTCTTATACACATCTGACGCTGCCGACGAACTCTAG